>Ga0134125_10000626_pt1 | contig 46816 bp, 32 predicted proteins | sample KB31751_FD_96464 | JGI IMG/M metagenome (GOLD analysis project Ga0134125, IMG submission 96464) | Terrestrial soil microbial communities with excess Nitrogen fertilizer from Kellogg Biological Station, Michigan, USA - KB3-175-1 | ecosystem: Environmental > Terrestrial > Soil > Unclassified ...
CGCCACATTGTGGGCCGCCGATCTTCCAGTGGCCAGAGCGATTCAGGCTTCTGCGGATGTTCCTCTCCAGACCAACCCGGCCTCTGATTTCTGGAGCGCGGCTGCCCCAATCTATTTGGAAAACGACAAGCAAGGAAAACTTGTGGCGAACTTTCGTACTGAAGTTCGCACGCGGTGGACCAAGGACAACTTGTACTTTTTGCTTATCTGTCCATACGATCACCTGAACCTGAAGCCTTCGCCTGTGACGACCGAGGAAACGAACGAGCTCTGGAATTGGGATGTTGCCGAAGTTTTCATCGGTTCTGATTTCGCCAACATCAATCATTACCGCGAGTTCGAAGTTTCTCCGCAAGGCGAGTGGGTGGATTTGGACATCGATCTGAACAAGCCGCACCATGAAGATGGCTGGACCTGGAACTCCGGATTCGAAACCAGCGCGCGGATTGATGCGGCAAACCATCGCTGGTACGCGGCCATGCGAATCCCGCTGTCGTCGCTTGATAAACGATTGCCGGTTGCCGGCAACGAATTTCGTATGAATTTATTTCTTAGTGAAGGGCTGGCTCCAAATCATCATGTTGCTGCGTGGCAGCCGCCCATGAACGATACCTTTCACGTGCCCAGTCGCTTCGGTCTTCTAAAGCTGGTTTCTAAATAAGCCAAAGAAGGAAATCTCTTTCAGCAGCGTTATGCTTCTGCTAAAGAACGGTTCGGATCGACCAGCAGCCACGCAAGGCCTCCAAGCCCGCTCAAAATTGCCGCAGCCAAAAATGAGGAAGTCCATCCATAGTGTTGAGCAATCACAGGCGTCAGCGATGCAGTCAGCGCACCTCCGAACTGTCCGCCCATGTTCATAAAGCCAGAAACAAGTCCCGAGCTTTTGCTGCCGATATCGGCTGTGATCGACCAATAAGAACTCTGCGCAATGTAAAGAGCTCCAGCACCTGCCGATAACACCACGCTGGCCAGAGGAGCGTTGGCAACCCGCGATCCGACGATCAAAATAATCGCAGCCATGAACAGCGCGACGCAGGCGACTCCGCAGCGGCCGATCCGCTTACCGTAGCGCTTTGTCAGCGAATCACTAATGACCCCGCCACCCAGGCTGCAAATTACGATGGCGATGGGAGGCAGAGTGCTGTAAAGCGCGCTGGTTTTCAGGTCCAATCCGCGTACTTTTGCCAGATAAATGTAAAACCAGCTGAAGAAGATCCAGGCCACGTAACCAAAGCAGAAATAACTGGCGGTGACTGCGAGAACATTGCGATTGCACGCGATTTGTAACCACCCGACACGGGAGGATTCGGTTGTTGAATCAGACTTCGTGGTGCGGAACTTCTGGATGTAAGAAAGCTCCGCCGCCGACACCAGAGAATGTTCTTCCGGAGTATCGCGGGCGAATACATACCATGCCGTTCCCACAATCAATCCAAGAATTGCACTTGCCCAAAACGATGACCGCCATCCGTAATGAATCATCAAATAGGTAACGAAAACCGGGGCGATGGCCGTGCCAGCGCCGACGCCCGCAAAGATCAAGCCATTGGCGAGCCCACGTTCTTGCGAAGGGATCCATTGCGAGACGAAGCGGTTGGATGCGGGATAAATAATTGCCTCACCGGCACCGAGCAGCAAGCGAATAAGAATGAGGTAGGTGAGAGCGCCGGCGATTTGTGAAGGAAGGGAAGCCGTCATCGCGGTAAAAATTCCCCACCACGCGACGCCGATTGTGAGCACATAGCGCGGGCCGAATTTGTCGGCAAGCCAGCCGCCCGGCGTTTGAAACAGCGCATAACCGATCAGAAAGGCGCTGAAAATCGTTCCCAGCCGGACCTGGCTGAGGTGGTATTCCTGGGCCAGCGCCATTCCCGCAACCGAGATGTTGACCCGATCAAGAAACGAAACCGCGCCCAGGACAAAAAGCCAGAACACGAGAACCCAACGGACGCGGCCAAGGGGCGAATCAGCCATGAGTGTTTTTCCTGCCGCGTCGGATGGACCGAAAGTTATTCATGTTGACCAGGTGAGCTATTTGCGAACGACCGCTGCTATGCAGTTGATTTCCACCAGAGACTGACCCGGGAGAGCCGCGACCGCGACTGTGGTTCTTGCGGGACCGCCGTGAGGAAAATAGGTTTTGTATACTTTGTTCATTCCCGCATAACTGTCAATGCTGGCCAAAAAAACATTCAGTTGAAGAATGCTTTCCATGGTCCCGCCGCCGGCTTCCACCAGGGTCTTAACATTGTCGAGAACTTTAGTTGTGTGCGTCTCGATATCTGCGGAGACATTTCCTTGAGGGTCGCGCGAGTGAGCGCCCTGTCCGGAAATATAGATGACTCCGTTGTGAACAATCAGCGGGGTGAAGAGCGCAGTGCTGTCCGCCGGTTTCCCTTCATAGTCGAGTTTGCGAAGGCTTTTTCCCTTGGCCGAGGCCTGTGCCGGAGCGCCGACCAGACTGGCCGCGCCCATTCCTGCGAATAAGTAAGCGATGCGGGATGCAAAGATTCTGCGGGTAGCTGAAAACATGGTTGACTCTCCTCGATCACGAAAATAATTGCAGACTGCAGCCGGTTAGAGCCGGCCAAATTGCTTTACCGCCTCAACAATCGATTTTGCTTTCTCGATGATTGCGTACATCGAGTGCTCCTTATAGTCCAGCTCCTGGGCCAGGGCCAAAGTTTTTTCCGCCAATGCGCGCGGAACGACGGCCACTCCGTCGGCATCCGCTACGATAATGTCTCCTGGATTTACACTTACGCCGTCGCATACTACCGGCACGTTCGCTCCGGCAAAACGGTAGTGATGAACGGAGGTGGATGGGACGATGCCAAGCGCGAACACAGGGAAGCCGATCTTTTGCAGATAAGCAACGTCGCGAACACCACCATCGATCACTGCCCCGGCGTAGTTCCGCGCGGACATTGCTGTGCCCATCAATCCGCCCATACCGGCGATGTCAGCGCCATTGTCCACAACCATGACCCAAACGGAATTTTTCTGCCCGGCGTCAATCGCGGAGAGCATTCCGTTAAGGGCGGCGGGATCGTTATTTTCTTCTTCCTTCAGCCGGACGGTTAAAGCGATTCCTGCGAATTTGCTTGGGAATATTGGCCTCATGCGGTGTGACATGTACATCTTCTTCCCGGTCACCTGCTCCAGGGCGTCTGATACTGAAGCGATTTCCACGTGCCGGTAGGCCTCCAGCAGAGAACCGTCATCTTTCGGAACATCAGTGGTTTGCGCTGTGAGAGGATGGAACGCGAAAATCAGCAAACCAGCGGATGCCGCGAGTAACAGAAGCAATGAGAGTGTGAATTGTTTCTTCAATAAGCTTCGAACGGATGTAAACACAGTAGTCTCCTTCCAAAAGTGTGACCTCTCACTTTTGTGAATACGGCACAAAACCCGTCGCATTCGTTTTAATTTTGTAGAGCGACGTGGTTGCCGTGATGTAAAGCGTCTTCCAATCAGAGTCTCCCCATGCGAGGTTGGCGGGTTGTTCCGGCACAATGATGGTTCCCAAATGGTGTCCGTCAGGAGACCAAACCCAGATGCCTCCGGGGCCCGTGACGTACAAATTGCCCGCTTGGTCTACTCTCATTCCATCAGGCACGCCTTCGCCTTTGCCTCCCGGCTCTTCCCCAAACATGCGGCCATTGCGCAGGGTCCCATCAGGTTGAAAATCGTAAACGCGGATATTCCTTTGCGTGCTGTCGTCTACATAGAGCCGTTTGCCGTCAGGAGAAAATGCCAAGCCGTTGGGTTCCGTGAGCTCTTTCGTAAGCAGACGGACTTTGCCGTTCGCGTCTAACCGGAATACTCCCTTGAAGTCGAGTTCCTGTTTTTGATCTTTCGGCAAATCGGAGGTGGGATCGGTGAAGTAAATTGCGCTGTCCGGGCCAATGACGACGTCGTTGGGACTATTCAATCGCTTACTCCGATAACGGTCCGCCAACACGGTATATGTGCCATCGGACTTCACGCGAATGATCGCCCGCAGAACGCTCGCGCAGTCAATCAATTGATGCTGCGCGTCGTAAGTATTGCCGTCCGGATCGCCCAGGGAGATTAGCTCTTCCTTATGACCATCGGGGTAAATGCGGAAGATCTTGTTCTGCACTTCGTCGCTTACATAAATAAAGCCACCCGGGTCCCAGACCGGCCCTTCAGTAAAACCCATCCCGCCGGAAACTAATTCGAGCTTGGAATCTTTCGCGATGAGTTCCCAGAATTCTGGGGACTCAGCTTTTAACTGAAACGGACGCGGCTGTTTTTGTGCGAATGCCCATAGCGAAACAGTTAAGAGAAGCGACCGAGCTGCCAGCTTGAAATGCCTTTTCATAAGTTCTGAGTCGTTCGTTATTTCCCAAACGCAGTTTGTTGATCTTGTTTCACAGTTCCCACGCTTATCAGATAAGCCACAAGTTGTTTCAACTCCGCCGGAGTAAATCGTGATTTGTAGTCACTGGGCATGACCGGCGCGGATTCGAACCTGAGTTCCACAAGGTCGGATTTTTCCAGCAAATGAAATGTGCCGTCCAGCGACTGCAACTGCACGGAGAAGTTGTCCTCATTCCTTACCAGGCCGGAAAGTTCTTGACCGCCTTTGGTTGTTGCTTTGGCCAGGGTTTTATTAAATCCATGCCGCTTGTCGGCGTCCAGAATCGCATCGCGAATGTCATCTGCCGAGTGCGTCGCGCCGTAGTCGGAGAGGTCCGGGCCTATAAATCCGCCAACGCCGTGGACCATGTGGCATTGCGAACATCCACCCTTGCCGGTGAAAAACTCCTTGCCATGTCCAACATTTGTCGCGATCGCCGGCGTGGATCCCCTGCCTTGCAACATCCGCAAATACCCCAGGACTTCGACGAGCTTCGCCGTGCCCAGCCCGCTGAATCCTGGCATTCCAGCCTGTGGCTTTCCATCTCGCAGGATTCTGGAAAGTTGGGTGTCGGATAACTTAACGATTTCAAGTTTGGTCGCGATGTCCGGCCCGCGCTCGCCTCCCTTTCCGTTCAGCCCATGACAGGAGGCGCAAATTGTTTCAAAGGTCCTACGTCCGGAGGATGATTTGGATCCTGACGTTTGTGCCGGGCAGATGGCGCAAGTAGAGACTAAGGCAACCGCGATCCAAGCACTGCGCCATGTGATGCGATGCTGATTTGCCAACTCGGTTGCCCTTTAGCTCTCGCCATTCTCGTCGGAAGGCTGAATCGTTAGTGTTTGCTCTTGCGGACGGCGATCAGCGAAATCTGTTCCACTTCCGGCGATTCACCGTTCTCGTCCACCTTCCGCTCAGTAGCAGCAATTTGCTGCACGGTAGTGCTGGCCGGTAATATCGGACCAAAATACTGGTCGTACACTTCGTTGTAGGCAGACGAATCGGCCAAGTTGTCCAGATAAATCGTCGTGGATACCACCTCACTGAAATCCATGTCCGCTTCTTCCAGGTTGTCGAGCAGATTGCGCATGGTCTGGCGGAGTTGGTGCAGAGTTGTCGTGGCATAGACGCCGCCATGGGGTCCAGGAATAAAGCCGCTCTTTGCCGAACAAAATAAGGTGTCGCCGGCGAACACGCACGGGCTGGCGGTTGGACTGGGAGGCATATTTTTTGGCCGGACCGCTTTGCGTTCCCCAAGATCGCGCACCGCGATGCCGGTGTACTCAATGTGCATGCCTCGCGGCAGGCTCGACACCTTTATGGTCGCGCGTCCCGGCGTGTTGCCGAATTCGAATCGCTTGGCATAGCGCTCGTTCATGACGCGCCCCGGAATGTCGGATGTCAGATAAGGATTAACAAAGACCACATTGCTCATTTCCAGCCCGGCAGCCTTGACCACTGCGGCCATTTGATCAAGCGCAAGGTCCACCTGCGCGGCAGGGTCGTCCGGAACCTTACCGGTGGCGGGATCTGCTCCGGCCATGCTGGAGATGAAGAGGCGATCATGAGTGAGCACGCCCGGCGGCGCGGTTTCATCTTTTAAATAATTCGTGGGATAAATCGCCTTGCGGCCATCGAGACTGCGCACCGCAATCGCATTGATTGCCACGGCTGGATCGGGAAGCGCTGCAACTCCCAGGACGGCTCGCGCCGGCGCAGTCTTACCGAAGTATTCTCCGAATACGCGGTTCATTTCGGCGTATGAACTCATGTCGGTCAGGCAAATCTGTACGTATACGACATTGTCCAAAGTCAGCCCGTCTGCTTGAACGACAGCCTTCACATTTTCGAGCGCTTGACGAAATTGTGCGTCGAACCCATTCGGCACAGTCCCATCTGTACGCCTCGGCCCCTGGGCCGAGACGTACAAATAGCCCCCCGCGTCCACGCCCGCCGACGAAAACCGGTTCGTACTGGCGGGAGCATTGGACGGCGTTACCGTGTGTGCGGCTTCCTGCGCTTGCAGAAGCGAAGCGGCGAACAGGGCCATCGCAAGCATAAGAAAATATGAACGTTGAGCGATTGTTGTAAGGAGCACAGTCCCTCGCTTTGCCTATGCAGCTTTTTTCTGGGCCGCGCTCAAAACGGCGCGCAACCGTCGTCCGACGATAATTTCTTCACCGGGCTTAATCGTCATGGAAACCAGTTCAATGTGATCGGGCGCTTTGTGCTGCTCTTTCCGGTTTGGCATCCCTTCATGTACCGCGCGAACCAGACTTGGATTGTCCGCGCCAAGCACCTCAATGACGGGGTCGCCCGCCCGGAGTTCGTTGGCTAAATCGGAGATCGAGAAATTCCACGCTTGCTGGTCCCATTTCACTCTTAGAGTGGGATAGCGGTTTCCGTCGGTCGGAACATACGTGCTGGTGGTGACGCCTGGAACGGTCTCAACCAGCTTCCGGATGCGATCTATCCGGGCATTCCATTCAGCGTACAGTTTTGTTTCGTCCGTTTTCATCCACGTCTCGAGGGCGGTGAGACAACCGATGATTTCTTCTTTACCCACCTTCATCGGACGGCAGACCGCTCCCTCACGCGGATTGCTGTTCAGCAACGCCGCTTCGATCAGGTCCTTGCGGCCGAGTAGCAGTCCACTGCATTGGGGGCCGCGCAAACCTTTGCCGCCAGAAAAGCAGTACATGTCAATTCCCATCCTGGCGTAGAGCTTCGCGTTGTCCGCAGGAGGAATGCCAGCAGCATCGTCGAGCAGCATCGGAACCTTGCGGTCTTTTGCAATCTTGAGTTCCTGCTGCAGTTTTTCTCCAAGATCAGTGGTATAGATCATGGCCGTCTTGTCGGTAATAGCATTGGCTACTTCTTCTGGCGAGTACGCGAGCACCAGCTTCGCTCCGGTGAGACGGATTGCACTGTCAAAGGCGCTGCGGCCTCCTGACATCACTACTTCATTTTTCAATCCTGTCGTATCGGGAAGCTGCCAAATCAGTTTGTCGTCTGCTCCGGCCATGCACGCTGCAGTGGCTACAGCCATGGCTCCCGCAGAACCCGAAGTTACGATGCCTGACTCCGCGCCGGTCAATTCCGCCAGGCGGCGTCCAACGGCCCGTTGCAAGTCCAGCATGTTGACGAAATGCTCCGCGGCTTCGAGTTGGGCCTGGCGGACCTCGGGGAACTCCAAAGATCCACTGAGGTATGTCCAAGTTCCGCGGCAGTTGATGATGGTCTTTACGCCCAGGCGCGCGTAAACATTTTCCTTCCCACCGCCCACGGTCTTCGCTGCGCTTGCATAAAGATCACGCGCGGCAATTTGGCTCAACAAAGGAGCCGCTGCCATCAATTTGAAGAACGACCGCCGACTCGTACCGTTTCCCACCAGCATTTCCCCCTTAGGAGAGCTTTTCCAGCCCAACAATCAGGCTCTTAGGGTGTAACACAGAAATTTCTTGTCGCCAATCTTTTTCTTTCGTTTTATATTGATTTCTTTCTTTTTACGGATGTGGCATGATGAGCGGCGCGGTCCGCTGAGGATCCGCATTTATACAGGAGCGCTATGAAGGAAGAATTAGCAGCTTTGACGAGGTGCAGCAATCTTTTAAGAATCACGGTCGTCATCGTGGTCGCGCTCCTTGCGGTTAGTCCGTGCCAGGCGAGCGACGCCAGCACACAGGCTCCCCAGGCCGAAGGAGGCAGCGACGCGAGTTGCCGCGCAGAAACTATTGAATACAAAGGATGGAAGGCGGAAAAGATCTCAAACCAATGGGTGCAACTGATATTTGTCCCACAGAACGGAGGCCGCCTCATGCAGGTGAGCTTCAACGGACACGACTATCTCTTCGTCAATCCGAAGCTGGCAGGAAAAACTCTGCCGCCCAACGAAGATGAATGGTTTAACTACGGTGGCGACAAGTTGTGGTTGCTGCCAGAGGGCGATGACGACGAGCAGCACTGGCGCGGGAACTCCGACCTGATCGATTCCGGCGAATTTCACTTTCGAAATCTTTCGGATGGAAATGGCTGTGCGGTCGAACTTACCAGTCCGCCGGATTCTCACACCGGAGTGCAGCTTGCACGCACGGTTTTGCTTGATCCCGACTCACCACACATTACTTTTCGCGCCACCATGAAAAACATCAGCGGTCACACGCTCGAGTGGTCCGTGCAATCGGTTTCGCAGTATGACACAGGAAATCCCGCAGACCCATTGCGCCGCAATCCCAATATTTGGGGCTTTACCGCTGCGAACCCATCGAGCGAATACTTAAACGGCTACCACGTTCGCACCGGCCCCGTGGAAAATCCCGCTGCAACCATTCGCAGCGACGGACTGTTTGCATTGCACTACTCCCATCTTGCAGCAGAGTTCTGGATAGATTCGACCGATGGCTGGCTTGCGGTAATTGACGGCAGCAATCACTACGCCATGATCGAACGATTCCAATATGAAAAGCAGCAAAGCTATCCGGGAAAGGCCTCCGTAATTTTTTGGACGAACGGTGTTCATCTCGGATTCAACAGCGAGGGAGAGCCTGCTGTTCGCGATGACCGAGATGGACCCTCTCCGTTCTATATGGAGGCGGAAATTAACAGCCCCATGTGCCACCTTCGCCCACAAGAGGCGTGCCAACTCCAAACCGATTGGTACCCAACTCGCGCCGACTCCGATTTTCACGGCGCCACGGATGCGGGAATCATTGTTGATCCATTGCAAGCCGTGTTTGTGGAAAACGGGAAAGTGAAGCTGGCAGGATCTTTCGGCGTATTTTTCCCGGGCAAGCTTGTGGCGCATTTCTACAACGAACACGGCTCAAGTATCGCGAACGTGCCGGTGGCCGATGTGACCCCCGCCGAGTTGGTAAAACTCAATGTGGAAGCTGCGGCACAGGGGAAGCCCGCGCGTGTCTCGTTACATTTGGAAGATCGGAATGGCCTCGATCGAGGCGCGCTTGCGGAAATACCGATCACACCAGGGAAAACACACTGACATGAAACAGCTCGAAAAGATGATCGTGCTTCTGGTCTTGCTCGCGGGTGGTTTACTCATGGCACAAGACCATCCATCTGCCACAGAGCGCGGTGAGGATTTACTCGCGACGCCGGTTGGAGCAAATTGGACCTCCTATAACGGTGATTACACAGGACGTCGCTATAGCTGGCTAAACGAAATCAATGTCTCGAATGTGCAACAGCTTCGCGCAGCCTGGGTCTTTCATCCCGGTAACTCACAGAACCTCGAAGTGACCCCGCTCGTCGTTCGAGGTGTCATGTTTGCGACCGCGGCCAACGACGTTTATGCCCTCGATGCGAGGACGGGACGACAGCTGTGGCGATATTCGCGCCCCCTTAGCTCCGGCTTGCTTGATGATGCTGCCTCGCACAAGAATCGCGGCGTGGCCCTATGGCAGAACTCTGTTTTTATTGAAACCGATGACGCGCACCTGGTGGCTCTCGATGCCCGGTCGGGCAACTTGCTGTGGGATGTACAGTATGCCGACAAGACAAAACATTACGGCGCAACCGGTGCGCCTTTCGTAGTGAAGGACGAAGTGATTGTTGGGACCTCCGGCGGAGATTCCGGTGTTCGCGGATTTCTCGCCGCATTCGATGCCGCAACAGGAAACAAAAAATGGCTGCGCTGGACCATCCCGGGACCCGGTGAACCTGGCGCGGATAGTTGGCCGGCCGATGCCTATTTGCACGGCGGGGCAACCACCTGGATGCCTGGTACTTACGACCCGGAACTCAACACCTTATATTGGACGACCAGCAATGCTGCCCCCGATTTTCTCGGCGATACGCGGCCCGGCGATAACCTTTATTCGGCTTGCGTTCTTGCACTCGATGCTGATACGGGAGCAATCAAATGGTATTTCCAGTTCACTCCGCATGACCTCTATGACTTCGACGCAAATGAAACGCCGGTCCTGCTTGATACGGTTGAAAACGGAAGACCCCAGCGTCTGTTGCTGCAGGCCAATCGGAATGGTTTTTTTTACGTCCTTGATCGCACGAACGGCAAGTTTCTTCGCGCGACCCCATTTGTAGAAAAATTGAATTGGGCCAAAGGAGTAGATGCATTCGGACGCCCGATCTTAAGCGGCCGAATCCCTTCTCCAGAAGGAACGTACATTTGCCCAGGGATAGAAGGAGCGACGAATTGGTTTTCTCCCTCCTACAACCCTGAGACAGGACTCTTCTACGTAATTGCCCTCGAAGGCTGTAACACTTTTTTCTCAAAGGCACGAAAGTTTACTCCGGGCGAGACTTTTTACAACACAGGCACCAGTCCTTCTGCGACGGAAAAGTTGCAGAAGGTCTTGCTTGCGCTTTCTCCCGTAAACGGAAAAGTTGTCTGGCGCTATGTTCAGGTCGGCAACGGAAGGTCCTGGGGTGGAACTCTGACGACAGCCGCAGGGCTGTTGTTCTTCGGAGACGACAGTGAATCCTTTGAGGCCGTTGACGCCAGTACTGGCCGCGCATTGTGGCACTTCAATACCGGCCAGCAGATGCATGCTTCGCCAATGACCTACGCAGTGGGCGGTGTGCAGTATGTAGCGGTCGCAGCGGGCAGCGATGTGTTCAGTTTCTCACTGCCTCACTAAGAGCGCAATCGTGGAGTTAAAATGCAACGGCCCGGCAACAATGCCCTGCCGCCTTACTGCGGCTGTACTTCCAAAAGCAGATGGCCATCGAACGTTACGGGTAAGTGTGCAATGGGTCCGGTCACCGTTCCCAAGTCCTTGCCCGCAACGTAATCGAATACGTGATAGTTGCGATTTCCCAGACCGCGCAGTTCAACCCTCCCCTTCCATTGTTTCGCATAAAAAGCGTAGTACATGGTTTCGCCCTTGCGAATCGCGTGCGCCTCAGGTACGTCGAAGCCAATGTCATAGAGCTGCCCGAGATACTGCCCGCGTGACAACATTTTTTCGCGATAAAGGCGGAGCCATTTTTCAAAATCCTTCTCCCGCTCCGGTGTTAAGTCGGATTTGCCGTGCTTAGTGACCAGGGATGGAAGAACAAACTGCGTCCCCACAACGCCTCCCACTCCGAGCGTGGAAGCGAAGTCGCTGCCGCCGTCACTCAGTTCAACGTGATCGCCGAAATAGGGCACGTCATCCCCCATCAGCGCTTTCAAAGTTTTTCCTTTGGAACGCACTTGGAAGGAGCTTCCGGGATCCGAAGCAACTGACATGTTGAAGTGAGGCATGGTGAAGAAGGAGAACGCGGTTCCGCACGGGCAGAATTCGACCAGCGCTCCAGGTTTTACCGCTTGCGCAGTTTCGTAAATCGCGCGGAAGAAATCCGGCAGGGCCTCCACCGATTCCTCGGGTTGCGCATGGTGATGGGCAGGGTTGTAGCAGCGCGGAACTCCATTCATGTCCTGGCCATCGAGCTTTAATCCGTCAAATCCCCAGTCCACCAGAATTTTTTTCACCAATGCCTTGTGGTATTCCACCACGGGCTTGTCTGCCGGGCATAAATAGTAGGAATCCCACCATGAAACTTTTCGTGGCGAGCCATTGCGATTTAACAGCTTGTAGTCAGGATGTTGGTGCAGCAGCTCGGAACTTGGCACAGCGCTGAGCGGCGACCACCAGAGCTGCGCTTTGAATCCCTCCTGATGAATGCGATCGACCAGGGCCTTCATGTCAGCATCGCCATGGGGAAATTTTTTGGGATCAAGTTGCCAATCACCTACGTTGTTCTGCCAGCCATCGTCGAGGGTCACCCACGTGAACCCCAGCCGTTTCACCGTAGGTAGAGTTCCATACACCTGCTGTGGCTGGACGGATCGCCCATATCCCCAGGCGCACCAGATCGCGCCGAAAGCGTCGTCAGGCGCTGTGGCCATCTGAAAGCCTTGCTTCATCATGAAGCGGCGGTAGTTTGTGAGCGTGCGAAAGTAATCACCCTGGTGAACAGAAACAAAGGTGCGGAAGGTATGAAAACTTTCGCCGGGTTTTAATTGGATGTTCCTCGCAAAATGTACCGCAATTTTCGCCTGCGTAGGATTTGACATGGATACAGGAAGCGAAACCAGCTTCGGATGCCTCTCCACGTGTCCCACGGCGATCCCAACATCGCGCCGCCAGACGTCAACTATCGGAGTACCCCCGCCATAGTCGCTGGCGTTCATGCCTTGATAATTCTCCTGCTGAAATTTTGTATGAAGCGGTAAGACCCAGTCGGGGCGCTTCTCGTAGGAGCCACTCTGATAAGACCAGAAAGCGGGCGCCTTTGAACCCGATTGCGCGTTCACCGTGTACGCATTGTTTGTCCAGCTCTGAATCGCGAGCTCGCCAGCGCCAGTATTTGTGTACTGAACATCGAAAAACGCCATGGTAGGAAAGTCATCGTAGATGATGACCGTGACTCTCTTCGTGAGTGTTGCCGCTTTTCCTTCCACGGTAAGTTGTGTGCCATTGCCAAATGCGTCTTTGGTACGCGCGCTCCTTTGTGACGCGAGCTGAAAATCCATTATGCTTTTACCGGCAGTGGTCACTGTTTCTGAAGCCGTAAACGGCCCCATGACCGTTTCTTTGTTGTCGAAGCGGGCGACTACCCGGCTGTGCAGGTGGCTATCAAATTCAATGCGAAGGTTGGCGCCTTGAATTTCCGGCCGGTGTGCAACATCCGCAACCATCAGCGAACAGGATATGAATGCCGCAGCAAGCGCGAGCCACAGCCTGAGCGCGGGAATTCTAGAAAGCCGAATTTGATGAATTGAGAACACGGGCCACTCCTGAATTTCCTGATTATATGACTGGACAAACGAAAGAAAACGATATAAATAGTAACAGTTCGATAGTTGCAACGGTCAAATAAGGAAGAAATCAACTTTCATCGGTTGCCCGTAAGGAAGGAAATGGCCTCATGGATCGTAGAGATTTTATAAAAAGCACTGTTGCGGTCGCGGTGGCTGCCGAACTTGGCATGGGCAAAGCGCAGGCAAAGGTTCCTGCCCACAATTGGGGAAACTACGATTTCGGCCGCGGCCCCACCGTCAACGATCGGCTCAATCAGGGCCCATTTCCTCAATATCCTCCCGACGCCGTAATTCCCACGGATGATGTGGTCATGACCACCACCTCCACCGAGGATGTTGTCCCGAATTACGGAAAAGGACTGGTGACCTATATCACCGCCGATAGCGGCACCGACGAAATCAAGTCGGATAACATTCCCCAGGCGATTGAGGACCTCGTGAAGTTTCCGGTCGGCCAGCAACTTTACATTCGCCCAACGTGGAGGGAAGTGCAGCCAAAGCCCGGCAAGATTCAGTTGCCCGACTATCTAAAACTGGTGTTTGATCTCGCAAAGAAAAACGACAAACGAATCGGACTACGAATTCAAATGTGTGCGCCGGACTACACCCACAGCGCGGCCCTGCCCGATTTTGTTCTGGCGAAAGTTCCGAAGGTTGATCTTGTGTTGACCGATCAGAGCGAGAGCAAGTCGGCCCAAAGATATCTGAATAACCCGCACTCGCGTTATCAGCCAAGGTACGATGATCCATTTTTCCAGCAGGCATTTAAAAATCTGGTCGGGGAATTGGCGGCCGAATTCGACGGCAACCCACAAATCGAGTTCATTGACACGTTCATGTATGGCTTCTGGGGAGAAGGTCACACGTGGCCGTTCGCCAATAATCCTTTCCCCGATTACCTAACCGCGGAACGTACCTGGACCAACATCCTCGCAGTCCAACTTGAATATTTTAAAAAGACTCCGCTTTTGACCAACACTCAGCCGGACTACAGCCGTGTCGGTAACTCTGAATTGCTGGATCGCACCGTCCGCAGCAACAACTGGATCCGCAGTGACACCATCTTCATCGAGAACGAGCAAATCGAAGCGCTCAGCAATCGTCCGCCGTGGATCGCCGCATTGCTCGAACAGGGTATTCCGGGAAAACCGCCCGACCCAAACGCATCCCATGAAGGAATCTCTCCGACCGAAAACATGATTGACCATGTGATCGATGTTGGCGCGAACTACTGGTCGCTGTGGAATTTTCACCAGATCAGCGCGAAGAATCTCGCAGCTTATTATCAGGCGTACCCGGCTGCGTTTGATCGCATCAACCGCAAGATTGGCTATCGCGTGAGGCCATCCTTCATCTGGAGCTACGCCGATGCCGGCCATCAAGGCCTCATCGTGGGTTTTGCCAACGACGGCATCGCGGGCGTGCCGGGCGTGCTGCGCGTGACCGTGGAAAGCGCCGACGGCAAGGCGCTAGCCAGTGGCTGCCTGGATGCGGGCTATCCACTGCCAGGAAAGATTCGCCAGGCCCAGTTCGTGCTGCCAGTCGGCACCAATTGGAAAGGTCTGAAGCTAAGGGCTGAAATCGAGGTGAAGGGAATGCGTTATCCAGTCCGCTGGGCTTGCCACCAGAAGTTAAACGATGATGGAACGCTAACCCTACGTCCCAATCTCCGCGCCGACGTCTAACAGCCCATGCGTGGTCAACGGGATCGAGGAATTTAATTCAATATTTTGAAAAATAGCCTCAAAAATCAACTATTCAAAGTTTTCCGCGCCGCAGCGTGCGCAATCGTATGGTTGCTTCCTGCTCCAGCAAACTTCTCTGCCATTCTCTTCTATATGCTTCGTAATCAGATAATCTAAGTTTTGCAAAAGCGTGTTTCAACACACTCAGTTCCAAAACCTGGCTCTCGGCTTCGGCGACCCTAACTTTGGCAGGGCAACCTCGGTCTATGATCCGCGCGTATTCCAGTTCGGGTGCAAGGCGACCTTCCAAGCGCAAAACGCAAGCTGCGTTACATCTACCCGCTGATGATCGATCTGACATCGGCGGGTTTTCTTTCGTCGGGATTTGCGAGGTCAACTTTTGTTCGAAAATCCGGGTTAAGACTGATTGCAAGAAAATCGAACAGAGCGGGAACTTTTTGCTTTCTTGTGACATTAAAGAAGCATGAGCAAAGAAGCATGAGCCATGCGAAAGACGGCACAGAGGGAGCAGATTGAGCTGGCGCAACGACTATGACTAGCGACGAAGCCTTGATGCTGGAATTCCAGGGTGGATCACGCGCAGCTTTCGAGGAGTTGTTTGCCCGCTATCACAAGCCTCTGTACGGCTTCTTCGGGCGCCGGCTGAACAACCGGGAGCGGGCGGAGGATCTCGCCCAGGAAACTTTCCTTGCGGTGATCCGCGCAGTCTCCCGTTACGAGCCGCGAGCCTCGGTCCGAACGTATCTGTACGGCATTGCGTTGAAGCTGCTGGCGGCGGAACGGCGCAAGTTCTTGACGACCAACACATCAGGACAGTCCGCCCCCGAGCCTAAGACTGACGGAACTCCCGACTCCGTGCTCTGGGTCCGGCAAGCTCTGGAAAAGCTGGATGCGCCGGAGCGCGAAATCTTGATGCTGCGCGAATACGAACAGCTGAGTTACTCCGACATTGCGGAACTGTTGCGAATTCCTGTAAATACCGTCCGTTCCAAGCTTTTTCGATCGCGCCTCGCATTGAAGGGTTATCTGGAGTCGGAGGCAAAAACGAATCCTGGCCTGAGAGCGAGTGCCCGGCAGCCGCACCCAGGAAGACGAGGCATGCAATGAGTACGAACCTACATCCGATCGAACACGAAGAACTCATGGCTTATCTCGACGGCGAACTGCCTGCGGACCAAGCCAGCGAGGCCTTGTCTCACCTGGATCTCTGTGCGGAGTGCCAGACCCTTGCTGCCGATTTCCGGATTGTTTCCCAAGACCTGATGGCCTGGGAAGTTGAGTCGCAGGAAGGAGGCATCTCTTCGGAGATCGACGCGGCGCTTGGGGAGCGCTTGCACAAGCGGGAAGCGGCAAAGGTCAGCTTGCCGCGAGTAAGAATCGGAGTTATGCCGAGCCGCTGGGGCTGGGCTGGAGCTTTGGCTATCGTCTGTGTGGCTGTAGGAATGACGTTAATGCTCACCAGCCGCAATCGGAATGAGGATCGCTCGACGGCGTATCCGAGTATGGCTTCGATCGAGCAATACCTGATGCCGGATCGCAATTCCGAGATTGCCTTGGCACGAAGCGCGGCTCCTGAATCTATATCCAGAGACGCAAAGGTCCTGGTCCTCGGGTGGCGGGGTTATGAAACCGCAGCCCAAGGGAAGAACGGCTTTGTTTGTATGGTGGAACGATCATGGATGGCCCCATTCAACTCCGCGGAGTTCTGGAACCCCAAGGTGCGAGTGCCGCAATGTTTCAATCCGGCAGCTGCACGGTCCATCCTTCCTCTCTCCATCAAGCGGACGGAGATGGTATTAGCCGGGTTGTCGAAAGCTCAAATGATCGACAGCATCAAGGCCGGATTCGACAATAAAGAGCTGAGGGAACCGGAGCCGGGCGCGATGTGTTACATGATGTCCAAGGCAGGGTATCTAAATGATGCCCTTGGGCACTACGAACCTCACCTGATGTTCTACTTTCCACTTACAGACAAATCCTCCTGGGGTGCGGACCTGCCCGACTCGCCGGTGACGCTGAATCCGCAGTTTCAGGGCGGTCCGGAGCCCATTACCGAGTTCGTGGTTGCGGTGGACAAATGGTCCGATGGAACGGTTGCACCGGTTATGTAGGAGTGAAAGGGATTGATTATGAAGAGAAAACGATCTTCAAAGGAGAAAATGATGCGCAACCGAAAATTTTTTGCATTTGGTTTGAGCTTTGCATTGACGTTTGGATTTTTGATGTTGCGGCGGATGCAGGCGCAAGACAAAGCACCGTCCACCATGACCTCAATAGATCCGTACCTGATGGACCGCGATGCGGAAATCGCCATGGCGCGAAGCGCGGCCCCTCCGTCCGTCGCCAAGGACGCCACGGTTATGGTCCTCGGAAGGCATGGCTATGAAACGGCCGTAGAGGGGAAGAACGGTTTTGTGTGCGTGGTGGGACGATCGTGGGACGCACCGAAAGACGATCCGTCTTTTTGGGACCCAAAGATACACGGTCCGATCTGCCTTAGTGCTCCCGCCGTGCGGTCTTTTCTTCCGATCTACCTCAAAAGGACCGAACTGGCAATTGCCGGACGTTCGAACACTCAGATAGAAGCCGCCATCATTGATGGCATCGCGAAAGGTGAGTTGCCCACGCCCGAACCCGGTTCGGTCTCCTACATGTTGTCGAAGCAAGGGTACTTGAACGAGGGCGTCAAGGGACCATGGCGTCCCCACGTGATGTTTTTTGTTTCTGAAATTGACCCTAAATCCCTGGGATCCGACTTAGGGAACGACGTCCCGTTGGACGCTCGTGAAGAAACAATAGGCCGCTATACCACAGTTGATGTTCCAGTAGGCAACTGGTCGGACGGAACGCCATCCCCGCAGATGACCGGTGGCCATTGAAGAACTGTGCGGCCGCCCGATATACCGTGGAGGAAAATCAAAGGGAGGCATCGATATGAACCGACGGGAATTCAACCAGCAGTTATGCGGAGCGGCTTTGAGCGCGGCCTTCGTCAAGATGGCCATTGCACAGCAAACCCATGACAGGACCGACAAGCAACCTTCCGCGCCGGAGAAACCGGCAGAAATCGCGATGCTGATTTATCCCGGCATGACAGCACTCGATCTGATCGGTCCGCAGCAGGTCTTTGGCTATCTCCCAGGCGTCAACGTGGAGCTTGTCGCAAAGACAAACAACCCAGTGAGAAGCGACACCGGGGTTACGATCCAGCCGTCCAAAACCTTCGCGGACTGTGCCGATCCTGTGGACACCCTATTTATAGGGGGCGGCGGCAATGGCACCGTTGCGCTCATGACCGACAACGAAACCCTCGACTTTCTGTCCCTGCGTGGAAAGACCGCCAAGCTCGTAACGAGCGTGTGCACGGGATCCATGGTTCTTGGTGCGGCTGGCCTTCTGCGCGGCTACAAAGCTACGTCGCACTGGTCGGTGCGTGACATCCTGCCGCAGCTTGGAGCAGAGCTTGTCGTCAATCGTGTAGTGCAGGACCGTAACCGCATCACCGCCGGCGGCATTACGGCGGGAATTGATTTTGGACTTCGCGTCGCCGCGCAATTGCGGGGAGAGGACTATGCGCGGTTCCTTACGCTGGCTCTGGAATATGACCCACAGCCGCCATTCGGGACGGGGACGCCAGAGAAAGCCACGCCCGCTGTGGAGAAGATATCGCACCCGGCGTTTGACCCGCTGCATGCGGCATTTCGCGATGCGGCTCTGGAAGCTCGGAAGAAGTGGGCAGCGTAACAGGCACGCAGGCATGGACACGGCGAGCCACTTGATCGCGGTGAATCCTTCAGTTGCCCGAGATGTGTAGCCGAGAGTCGTCCTGGAAGCCGGCTTTTTTCCTCTTCTAAGAACTTGGTTCCGAAACCTATCTGCGACAAAGAGAACACCATCCGGTCTTTTTGAATACGAACTGAGTTTGAATACGAACTGAGCAGGCCTGCATTGGCAAGCGCTTGTTATAAACCCTTTTTATTCTCGGCTAGAGTTTATTGAAACTTTTACCTTTGTACAAATCGCCAATTTTAATCGCTTATCATGGAATACACAATTTCAGGCCTAAAAATCAAGCTCTTCTTGCCGATCAGTTTCTACTTGACAAAACAAAGTACGTACATATAACTCTAGCAAGCGCTTGCAATTGTTCGTACGGACTGCGGTCATTGCTACTAGGCGTTGTCGCAATGCCATGTTGTCTAAGCGCGGGCTCTGGCTATTCGTTTGGTAATAGCGAAGTGGCTTGAAGGTGCCTTCGCGCCTTTAAGTATTGAGCTTATGGTCGACTAAGGAGCGAAATGCGGCGATCGCTATCTCTGTACGTGATTATGGGATTCATTGCCTGTAGCTGGGTACACATGTGGGGCATTGATGATGTAGAAACCGTTGGTATGCAGCCTCAGACGGCGAGCTTTCTGCATGGCACATTGCCGCTGGCTGCAGCCGAGAAGGTTGAAGGAGTTGATGGAAGTGTATCGCACGTTATCGACCGGAAACAGTACGACCAGATTCAGAATTATTTTTTGCACTTGATCGCGACGACGCCGACCGAGCGCGACAAGCTGTGGCAACTTGATTTTTCTTCTGTACGTGCATATGAGACCTCACTGCATGCGCATCGCCAGAGCCTGACCCGAATGCTGGGTATTGTGCAAGTGCAGCCACAACCGCCGACGGCGATTCGGGGTCGCTTCTACGTCTCGAATTTGACTCCAGAATTGGCGGCTTTCGCCGTGAAGATAGCGCGAGTGGGTCATCCCGGGAACCTGATCGTACGGCTGGGGACGATGGAAAGTGCGGACGATATCGCGGAGCTGCGGCTCCGGGCGGCTGATGTGGATGAAGGTTTGGGGCTGTGGTACGAACTGAAGCTGAAAGGGCCGAAAAAACTGGATCCGCGACACCTGTACTGGTTCGAGTTGCGGGCCGAATCAGGCGATGCGCCGCAGGGCGGATATCGAGTCTACGGTCCGGCCCCCCTTGGTGGCACCGACTATCCACACAATTTCGGACTGTCCTTCAAGACGATCAGCGGCGAGGCTGAGAAATCGCAATGAAAATAACCGGTATTCGATCTCGCGTCGTGGAGTCCAAAGTGGAGCAGCTCTCCGCAAAAAAGTGTGCTTCGAGCAATCCGCTTCACTTACTCTCATTGCCGGGCGATTCGATGAATCCATTTCGCTTTCACAGTTGGTTGATCGTGGAGGTTGAGACCGATGCCGGCATCGTCGGCATTGGGAACGCAGGGCTTGCACCCAGAGTTGCAAAGCAAATCATTGATCTTTATCTGAAGCCGGTCGCGCTCGGCTGCGATGTATTTGATGTCGAGTTTCTCTGGCAGTACATGTACCGCAAAACGATAGCGTTTGGAAGGAAAGGCGTGGGAATGGCCGCCATTAGCGCTATCGACATCGCGTTATGGGATGCGATGGGAAAGGCGCTTAATCAGCCGGTTTTCCGTCTGCTTGGTGGCAGGACGAAGTCCAGAATACCGGTATATGCAAGTCGACTTTATCCCCAATCGCACGAAGACTTGGCGAAAGAGGCGCAGGAATTTAAAAATCAAGGATTTCAGGCAATGAAGCTCCGTTTCGGCTGGGGACCGGCCGATGGTGCCTCGGGAATGGCTGCGAATGCCGAGTTAGTCCGGACGGTTCGTGAAGCGGTAGGCGACAAGATCGACGTCATGGCCGACGCATATATGGGCTGGAATGTTGACTATACGCGCCGAATGATCCCTCTTCTTGAAAAATACAATTTGCGCTGGCTTGAAGAGCCGATTATTCCTGACGATATCGGAGGATATTTCCTTTTGCGAGAGATGAAGGGAATTCCGATCGCCGGTGGAGAACATGAATTTACGTTATCGGGATTCCACGAATTGCTGAAGAGCCGTGCGCTTGATTACATCCAGTTCGACGTGAACCGTGTGGGAGGAATCACCCAGGCTCGAAAGATCAATGCTCTGGCAGAAGCGCACGGCGTTCCCGTCGTACCTCACGCAGGACAAATGCATAACTACCACGTTGTCATGGCTTCTTATAACAGTCCGATGGCAGAGTTCTTCCCCATAGAACCGCTTAACGTCGGCAATGAGTTCTTTTGGTACATCTTCTCAGGTGAGCCGAGCCCGACGAATGGGTATATCGAACTCGATGACAATCTAAGTGGATTGGGAATCGCTATCAACGAAGAAGCTCTCAGGAATTTCGATGTGATCGGTTAATGGTAATTCTGTGTTGTGTAAACAGACCTCGATAAAGTAGCAGATTATGTTAACTCTAAGCGGAATTACTCCGGTACTCGCAACGTGCTTCATGGAAGATGAGTCCTGCGACGATGAATCGTTGTGCAAACAAATTGACGCCTGTATTGCGGCAGGAGCTGCTGCTGTGTGCGGGCCAGCGTTCGGATCTGAGTTCTATAAGCTCACGGATGCCGAGCGCTGCCACTTCATTGATGTCCTTATCGAGCATACGAAAAAACGAGTGCCTGTCATCGCGGTTCCGAATTCTGGATCGGTCCGTTCGACGATCGAGATGGCTCGGTTTGCGGAGAGCAGGGGAGCGGACTGCCTCATGGTCGCAGCGCCGCGTACGGTGCCTTTGCCAGGCTCGAGTCTAATTAAGTATTACAGCGCGGTATGTGCGGCGGTTACGGCACCCATCATGCTTCAAGACGCAGATTGGAACGGTGCCGGTCTTCCTGTGGAGGTGTTTGTCGCGCTTGCCGAGGAGCATGCGAATTTCCGATTTGCCAAACTCGAGACCGTATTGCCCGGGACGAAATGCGCCGCGATCGCATCGCGTACGAAAGAGCAGGTCGGAGTGGTTTATGGTTTCGGTGGAATTGCGATGCTGGACGGCCTTGCACACGGGGCCTGCGCATTCATGCCCGGTTCGGCATGTATTGAAGTCTATGCTCGAGTGTACTCATTGTTTAAGGCCGGAAAGAAAGGTGAGGCAACTGCACTGTTCTTTCGTCTTCTGCCATATCTGTCCTTTGCGCTTCAGCATATTGAGCTGATTATCCAGATGGACAAACGGGTGCTGGAGCGCAAAGGAGTCATTTCAAGCAGCCGCATGCGCAACCCAACAATTGCATTGGATTCCAAATACGAAGAGCAAATGGATGACTTAGTCCGTTCGCTCATCAAGCTCTGTGAGGAGGTTCGACAAGTCTCTGCAGCACCTCGGTCGGAATCGTCGAAAACTGGTCTTTAACAAATCCGCAGATTGATGAGGCATGATGTGCCACCCCGCAACTGTACAAATGTTCATGATTTCTTCAATTCATCGTTCCGTCAAAATGGGCTCAGCTGCTGCGTCTACTTTTAACGGCAACAACATGTAATCGGCTTCGACCGTCACTGAGTTTTGGTTACAACTTGAAAAGACAAACCGAAGTTAACGGGATAATCGGTCCCACCGAGTGGTTTCGGCCCGTAAAATGTATATCCGTCTTGGCCCGGCTGACCGGACAACGATGCGACCTCAAACCAATACAGTTTTCGAGGGTCCAGCTGGATCGGATGACCCAGTTTCAGTTCATACCAAGCCTCTGGAGTGGACTGAATTTGGTTTTCCCCAAGGCGTAATTCTCCCAAACTATCTCCACCCGGTAGTGACCCGAGTTTCACTACTAAATCCCCGGGATGCCCCATTCGCGATACCCTGAACTTCATTCCCACAAATCTTGGGGAAATCTTGGAAACATAAAATCTTCCCCGGATCGCGGAATTTTTCGACGCATCGACAAGATGTGTCACATAGGGATTTTCAGAACTCGAGACATATCCGTGGAGTCCAGGGGCAACGTTCTGGTAACAATAACCCTTACCATCGCACCCATAGTCCCGCGTCGCGGACCGCTCTGGTTTAAGCCACCGATCGATAAATAAAAAGGTGGCGATCCCATGCACCGTATGCGGCCCGATGTAATCATCGAAGGCCACCTTGTCTTGCATTTCCCATGGAATCACGTAATTGTTTTTCAGATATTCGGCGGCCTTCTTGTGCCACTCGGGCGTCGTTGTTGGATCATATAAACCCCATTCGATAGAGACGGGTCGCGGCCACATCGCCGCAATTAGTTCGCTATGAGTGAATCGATTCAACAGGTTCCAATTATAAAAATCTTCATCTGGCAGGTTCCAGAGATGGCCGGGCTTGCCGTAGGCGATCAGTTTTTCCTCCTGATCATTGAAGTACCCAGAAATAATCGTGAATTTCAATCTTGGCTCGAGCGGAGGCATCCAAATAGCCGAGTAACCGCCGTAGGACAACCCGTAGTACCCGATTCTGTCCCGATCAACGAACGGCAAGGACTGGAGAAAATCAACTATGCGGTGTAGTTTGGCCAGCTCAATGCTCGTCCGCATCATTCCCAGCGCCGCCGCTTCCCGCACAATGGGGTTGACAAGATCCGCACGATGGAATTCTCCAGGAGGACGAGAGTCAGCCGGCACAGTTATGTATGGTGCGAAAACTACGTAGCCACGTTCCGCGAGGCGCTCGCCAAAACGATGATAAAAATGATCATTGGATTCGATATCTGTGCCGATACCAGATATAAATTTGGGGGCTCCTCCAAAGCCATGCTGGCAAACGATGGCAGGGAATAACTTGTTTGGGCTCTCCGGCGCGACCCTTGGCACCAGCAGATGGCCGTAGGCTTCCAGGCCTGGCACGGTGTCTAAGAGCACTTCATATGCCAAGAATTTATCGGTCTTTCCGATTAATAATGTCCGTGGGTGAAGCGGAATACTTTGGTCAGGTAGTTCGCCCATCAGAGTTTGCAATTCCGTCCGTAGGTTCGTCACTTTTCGCTGGCGGTCTTGCGGCGCAGTCATGGCCAGTTTCCAGTAGGCAGTCCGGTGCGAGTCGCTATCCATACACAACCGTCGAAGATATCGATATAGGGCTTCAAAGTGCTCGTTACGAATCACGAGAATCTTTTTCGTCGAAACCCGCTCCTCTATTTGTAGGGGAACTCCCTGTTGCTTAGCTCCAAGCATCGAGGCTGCTGCAATTGCTCCCGCGCTTGATGCATCGTTCGATACTTCCAGCATGGCCAATTTGTTTTCCGCATGCAGTCCACGATAAAAACGCTGTGTTCTTACTACTTCGGTCTGGACACTCTCAGGGCTGATTTCCCCTTGCTGCCGCGTCACAATGCTTAGAGGACGAGGCGCCACTAAGGCAGAAACCTCGGCATCCCCAAATTCGTTCAATTGACCATACAACACACGATCGACCGGTTCTTCCCAACTTTGTTCCCGCTGCTGAAAATAATCTTGCACCGTCACGCCCGCGATTCCCTTGTCTACAGCGGCAGCGTACAGGGCCGTCATCCCCCCTTGACCCACCCCCCAAAGTCCGATCTTTTTTCCGTCGATGTTTGGCTGCCGCGACAAATAATTCCTAAGCGCCATGACCTGCTGGACTTCCACCCCAACGAGCGTTCGCCCCACAAGGAAACCGAGTCGCCACAACATCCGGCGCCGGTCGTGTCCGCCAGATTGCAAACACAGCGCATGATCAGCGCGACGTTCTACCATTACAGGAATTGCCACTGCTACGTTCCGTCCCAGGAGATTTCTCAACCATTCAGCAGGAGTCGCCCCTTCTGCGATGCCCGCAAACTCTTCTGGACTTTTATCCGCATCTGGAATCGCAATCACGACAGGTTGACGGCCCCGGCCTTGCGGAACAAAAATCAACGCCTGCGCATCCAGTCCGCTTTGAGATGTAATCTTCACCCTCTCAATAGTTTCGTTCTCGTTTTTCGCCAGAACTGTTGTCTCTGCTTGCGAAGATGCCAGATCTGCCAGTCCCAACATCTTTCGAAGGTGTAGACGATGGGCCTCGACCGACAATTCGTAGCCATGAAGAGATGAAAAATCAGGCTGCCAGCGTTTATCACGAATGGCGGGAGTCGCCGCGATCCGTCGGGAAAGGTAATGACGAATTTGGTCATACTGCTTTCTATCGATTACGTGTCCGGGATCGCTTCCGACAGGTTGAATTGTTTCTGTATGGTCCAGCAAATCTGTGCCCGGCAATGCAGCGCCGGCTGAGGAGATCGAATCGGTCTGTTCTGGTTCACCGTTAACAACCGCAGGGTTGGGTGTTGATGTTGCGGCAGCTGAAACAATGCTGACCATCAGGATCAATCCGATAATCGCGATTCTGTTCCCGTTCCCATCACTAAGTTTCACCTGACTCCTTCGCACCGTTTGTTATTTGCAAAAATTCATGTTCTTCTTATTGACGACTTGCATGTAAAACTCGCGAACCAATGTACTCGGAAATACCCCTTATTGCAAGCGCTTGTAAGAACGCGGTGGCAAGCCACTATATTAGAAAGAATTAATAGGTTGAGACTGATGGACTGTCGCGCCGGGTCTCAGCGCCTGATTCTCAAAACGTTTATCGTAGAGCGTCATTCATTGGCAAGCTGGGAAGCTTGCCGCAGCATTTCTTATATTTTCTGCCGCTGCCACAAGGACAAGGGTCGTTTCTGCCGGGATGTTTCTTTGGAGCTCGCTGAAGGTCACCCAGGCAGATCCATTCCATTACATTGGCAGGCGGTCTGCGGTTGCGCAGTTCAAAGGCCATGTACTTCATATAAGGGTCGATGTGTCTAAAGAACCTCTGGTACCCGGCGCATAAGTAATTTAAGCCTGCTTCGCCATCGGGAGTAAGAGTGAATCGATGCTTTGGGCACTCTCCATTGCATGCGAACCTCACGTCGCAACTACGGCAATATTGTGGCAGAGAGTCGCATTTCTCATTCCCAAATTGTTGCTGTGCTTTACTGTTTACAAGCGACTGTAGCGGCTGCTCCATGATATTGCCGAGCTTGTTCTTCGGATACACAAAATGATCGCAGGAATAGAGGTCGCCGTTGTGTTCCAGAGCCAAAGCTGTTCCGCACGTTGGGCGGAAAATACAAAGGCTGGAGGCAAGCCCGGCCCATGCCTCAAGAGCCACGTCAAAGAGTTGCACAAAATAGCGACCGACATCTTCGCGTACCCACTCGTCGAAAATAGCGCAAAGAAAATTTCCATACTGTAAAGGCTCGACCGACCAGGACGAAACTTCGGCCATTTGTGGGTGGCTCGGAGCGATTAAATAAAGGCCGTCCCGATCAGGCCTTGCGGCGATTCTTTCCACAATCGGGATAAATTGCATGAATCCGCTACCGATTTCTTTGAGAAACCGATAGACCTCTAACGGGTGATAGGAATTTGTCCTATGGACCACTGTGAGCGTATTAAATTGCACACAATGTTTTTTCAAAAAGCCTATTCCGCGCATCACGCGGTCAAAAGTGGGCCGATTACCTTTATCTACACGGTAGCAATCGTGCAGGTGTGCTGGACCATCAACCGAAAGACCAACCAAAAAGTTGTTTAGAGCGAGGAATTCTGCCCAGTCGTCATCCAATAGCAGGCCATTTGTTTGCAGTGCATTCTCGATCTGTTTCCCATTGGAATATTTCGTTTGCAATTTGACGACGTTGCGAAAATACTCCACTCCCAGAAGAGTGGGCTCACCGCCTTGCCATGCGAAAGAAACGGTTGGAGATTGCTGGCTTTCGATATATTGACGAATATACTCCTCGAGTAACGCGTCGGGCATAGCCCAATTTCGTTCTTCAGGATAAAGGCGCTCTTTTTCGAGATAGAAGCAATACTTGCAGTCGAGATTGCAGATCGGCCCCACCGCCTTAGTCATGACATGAAAATTCGACGGGCGACCTGGGAGTGGCGAATTGTACTCCATGGCCACGGGCCCGGATCTCGCCGCTTGAGGATCACGGATCCACAGGGTGGATTTCTCTGAACCTATCTCAGATGCTGTGGATTTTTTCTTCATCGCGACTGTTCCAGCTGCCGTTAACTTTTCCGATCCTATCAGCATTTTCCTGCCGGCAGCCTTATTCTCATAAGGGTTTTCTTCGAAATTTGTCAGGAAATTGTTGACAACGTCACGGCCGATCAAGAATATATAGCAAGCGCTTGCAAAATGCACCTCGAGATTGAGGATGCGGAAACCGCTTAAATCTGTTAGGCGGAACTGCAGGTTCTGGAAATGGAAGGAGCGTGAAATGGCGGCACCCTTAACGCGCAGAGAATTCGCAAAGATTGGTGCAACGTTGACATCGGCGGCATTCCTTGCCCCATTCTCCGGTGCCGTCCCAGTCGGTAGAACCAACTCTCGGGGTCCCAATGTATTGCTGGTCCTTACGGACGATCAGGGCTATGGCGACTTGTCATGCCATGGAAACGAACAACTTCGAACTCCTAATATAGATAGTTTCGCCGCCACAGGCGTTGAAATGACTGAATTTTACGTATGCCCAGTCTGTGCGCCATCTCGTTCAAGTTTGCTGACCGGGCAGTATAACTATCGTACCGGAGTGCAACACACCTCGCGTGGAGGAGCGTTGATGGCGACGGAGAAAGTTACGATCGCGGAAATGTTCCATGCCGGCGGTTACGCGACCGGAATCTTCGGAAAATGGCATCTTGGCGATGACTATCCATTGCGTCCTATGGACCAGGGCTTTGAGGAATCTCTTGTATTTAAAGGAGGCGGTATCGGATCGGTCCCCGACCTGCCAAACAGCTACTTCGATACCCGGCTCTATGAGAATGGAAAGCCCGTAGAAGGAGAGGGTTATTGCACCGAAGTTTTCACCGACGCAACAATCCGTTTTATCGAAACAAATCGTAAGCGGCCCTTTTTTGCCTATCTGCCTTATAATGCGCCTCACGGTCCGCTCGTTGTCGATAAAAAATATAGTGAGCCTTTCCGAGCGATGGGTCTGGACGAAAAGGTTGCCGATCTTTACGGTATGGTCGTAAATCTTGATCAGAATTTCGGACGGATTCTCAACAGATTGCGCGAGTTGGATCTCGAACAAAACACCATCGTTATATTCATGAGTGACAACGGTGCCTGGAGTGGAGCTCGCCGGTACAATGCTGGACTGGCGGGATGGAAAGGCAGCGTACAGGACGGAGGGATACGCGCTCCATTCTTTTTTCGCTGGCCCGCAGCGGGCTTGCAAGGCGGGCGCAAAGTGGATCGGATCGCAGCGCATATAGATGTGCTACCGACCCTACTAGATGCGACAGGAGTCTCAAAGACCGACGGCATTGAATTCGATGGTGTAAGCCTCATGCCGTTATTCCGTGATGGCAATGCCAACTGGCCCGACCGCAATCTTTACTTCCAATTTCACCGCGGCTTGGTTCCGCAACGTTACCAGAACTGCGCCGTTCGGAATCAGCGCTGGAAGGCATCCTCGCGAGCGGGTGATGAAGTGCAGCATGACACAAAGGATCTACCACTGCAGCCTGCGTTCAAGCTTTATGACATGGAAAAGGATCCCGGTGAAACAACTGACTTGGCATCACAAAATCCTAAGATCGTCCAGAAAATGAAAGCTTCGTATGATGAATGGTACGAAAAAATGGAGCATTCGCGGGATTGGGCCGTTGGCGTAATTCACATTGGTTCTAAAAACGAGCCGGTAACCCACCTTTCTGTCTATCAGGACAATTGCTATAACTTTAACCAGCCCACCGGATGGTCGGTCGAAATCGAGCGCGGCGGACATTACCGCGTCACTATCAATCGGCCAAATTACCCACCAGCCAATCTGGTAGTTAAGTTTAATAATAAAATCACAAACCTTCCCCTTGAGCAGGGGGAGAATTCAAAAATCGTCAAATTGCCCGCTGGCCAAGGGATGCTTGACATTTGGGTCGAACCAAAGAAAGTGTCGTCCGCCGAGGTGGGTCAAAGGCCGGTGGTTGCCTTGGCAGGAAATTGGGAAGTGACGGCTACTTCAACCGCAGGGGACTGCGATATCGAATTTTTAAGGGAATAACCGGAGAGCAAACAGCAATTTCAACCGTCTCGCTTGCCAGGAAAACTCAAAGATGATCGCGCCAGTAGACGAAAATCTGCAGTGGCTTTGGCCGACCTTTTCCGCCTGAGCCTTCAAGCTGGGTTTCGCTGGCTTTTGCAAGAAAAATTCTGGTCAGACTCTCCCGATTTTTTTGGCGGGGGCGCTGGTCGAATTCCGTTCTACAATTTGGACCCCAAACTGCCGATGTTCCGGAACGCGAAGGCTTCCATCCTTTGCGAGTCCTAGCAAAAGTTCAACTGCGGCGTGCCCCATTTCATATTTAGGTTGATGGATAGTAGTAAGTGGTGGCCGCACGATATTCGCCAATTCCACATTGTCGAAACCTATCAAAGAAATATCGTCGGGAATCCGCAATCCCGCTTCGAAAATGGCGCGCGCCGCACCAAAGGCCGTCACGTCATTTGCGGCAAAAATTGCCGTGATACCTCGCTTTTGCTGCAACAGTTTTTTTGTCATCTGGTAGCCACCCCCAAAACTGGGAGATCCATGCACGACGATGGAGGTTACCTTCTCAGAACTCAATGCGATTGCCTTCATGAATCCCTTGCCGCGTTCAATGAAATTAGGATGGCTTCGAGAGCCGCTCAAAAAGGCGACCGTCTTGTGCCCCAAGTCAATCAGATGTTTTCCTCCCAGAATGCCACCTTCAAATTGGTTTACCGATACCCCTGAAAAACTATATGCGTTGGGAGGGCGGCATAGCAGGACCACCGGAACATTTGAATTTGCAAGCTCCTTGACCTCGGTTTTGCTCAGTGCATCCACAGAATGCATCAAAATCCCTTCGACCCGCTTATCCAGTAGAGACCGGATGTATTGAACCTCTCGTGCTGGATCGAGATAGCTGTTGCAGAGCAACAAATGATAACCGGCCGAATACGCAGCGTCCTCAGCACCACGGAACAACTCTGTTACAAATGGATTCCCGACATCTGGAACCAGCAGGCCCAGCGTATGAGACCGCCCCATCGCCAGACCGCGAGCCAATAGATTGGCACGATAGTTCAGGCGTTTTGCCACCGCCAGAACTTTCTCCCGCGTAGCCTTGCGGACGCCGTAAGTCCCATTCAAGGCGCGCGAGACTGTGGCTATGTCTACCCCAGCTTCCCGCGAAATATCCTTCAGTGTTATCGTCATAAAATTGCAAGCGCTTGCCATTCTTCACATTTTTATAGCCACGTGTCAAGGGGTATTGCTGTCAGGAAGGGAATCGTCCTTTGGTCCGGCTCAACACTCGTTGCAACGCTGCAAACTTGCGATGCACAAAGCGTTTCCATTCAGAAAATGTTGTATTATCGGCGCAAATGTGCGGCCGAGTTCAGCAAGCAAATAAATAACCTTTGCAATTTTCAATCGTTTTTCCTGAAAAATGAGTTGACAAGCAGAAACTCCATATATAAAGTAGCAAGCGCTTGCAAGAAATGATTAGGCGCGGCTATGCAAGGCGCGACGAGTTTTTGTTTGAGGGGGGCAACAATTGTATGAAATTCGATAATGACTGTCGCATCAGCTTGAAGTTTGGGATGTCTGGGTTTGTTCTGTTATTGATTTGCCTGCTTGGTGCCCTTCACGTCGCGGCTCAAGTCCAAACGTATAGTGAGATCAGCGGAACTGTGTCAGATGCAACAGGCGCAGTGGTTCCTGGCGCCACGGTTACATTAAAGGAACAGAACACCGGCGCCGTGCGGACGATTGTTACAGGAGCTAATGGCGCATATTCCTTCTTGTCGATTCCGCCTGGCACGTACACAGTGAAAGCGTCCGGCGCCGGATTCAAGACGGTAGAAGTTACCAATCGTATTGCACAGGTGGGGCAGCCAGCGCGAGTGGATTTTACGCTAACCGTCGGTCAGAGTTCTCAAACGGTAGTGGTGTCCGCTTCCAGCGCGAATCTTCTCGATACGACCACTGCTGAAATTTCAGGAACGATCGGACGCCGTATGGTCAGTGATTTGCCGCTAAATGGACGAAACTTCGCCGACTTGGCGGCAATGACGCCTGGTTCTGCGCGTTCCGATGCGCTCGGGGGCTGGAGCAATAGTGGAAAAGGGCAAGTATCTTTTACTCAAACCGCATTGATGCGCGTCCGGGCTGCAGGTCTGGTGATGAATTCAGGAATTTTCGCCGCGGGAAACCGGGATAGCGCTTCCAACGTTGCAATCGATGGATCGAATGTTCAGTTGGCGCATTTTGGAGAAACGACGCAGTTGCAATCGCCCGCCGACATTCAAGAAGTGAAAGTCGAAAGCGGCACAATGAGCGCGGAATTCGGCAATGGGGTCACCGCAGTGAATATCGTGACGAAATCGGGAACGAACCAGTTCCATGGCGAAGCGTACGAATTCCTCCGGAACGATAATCTGGACGCGACAGACTATTTCGTCAATTTGGCCGGCCTGAAGAATCCAGAGTACAAAATGAACCAGTTCGGCGGGGCGCTGGGCGGGCCCATCATTAAGAATAAACTTCACTTCTTTGCAAACTATGAAGGTCTCCGCGTTTCGCAGGCGTCATTCGGGCAGGCGGCGGTACCTACGGCCAACCTTCGCAATGGAGACTTCACGACTCTGGGCCGCTTCGATGCTAACGGCAATCCAATTCCTGCGCCCACTATTTATAATCCATATCGCACCGACCCCGTCACCGGATTGCGGGAGCCCTTCCCTGGAAATGTGATTCCCACAGGGGCCACGACTCTGTGCAGCCCGCGTCCCACATGTATTGATCCCGCGATGCTTGCTTACCTTAACTACACTCCAACGCCGAACGCTTTGATTGATGGCATTCCCGAATATGTGGGGACGTCTCCGACGACGATTCGGGCAAATCAGTACACTGGAAGAATTGACTGGGAGAAGAGTGAAACTTCGCATATCTTCGGTCGCTTTACCCATTTCAAGAACTATTCGCTCGCGGCGGGGCTACTTCCGCTCCAAGGGGAAGAGAACCCCTATGGTTCGATCAACCCCACTGTCTCATGGGTGAAAATTCTCTCGCCAACATCTGTAAATAACTTGACGATTTCTTACACGCGTGGCACTTGGGGGGATTCCCGTGCGAGTCAAGGCGTCGGAGACGTCTCAAGTCAAATTGGGCTTATGAATACGTCCACCAACCCCGGTGGCGCAGCTATCACAGTTGCCAATTACACAATTGCCAGTTCCGGCTACAGTAAAGCCGCGGTTCTTCAAAATACCTATCAGCTTAGAGATGATTTCAGCATTGAGAAGGGGCGGCATAGTTTGAAGTTCGGATTCCAGTCGAACGAGCGGCGTGTTGGGTATGCAAACAGCCAGTTCGACAAAGGAGTTTTGTCCTTCCAGGACCTTTATAGTGCAGCATGTCCCCTGGGCAATACTGCTTGTGCGACCGCAATGACCAATGCAGGAGAGGCCATGGGGGGATCTGCGCTAGCGGACTATCTCCTTGGAACCGCTCAGGAAGCGAAACTGCAGATCCCTGGCGCTGTTTACAATGGAAACCAAAGATACTATGGAGCGTATGCGCAGGACTCCTGGAGAGTTTCCCAACGGCTCACAGTAAGCGCGGGTCTCCGCTACGAATATTGGAGTCCCTGGTTAAATGTTCGCAGAATGGCTGCGCGGTGGGACGCAAATTCCGGGACGGTGGTATATGCCCTCAAAAATCCGCTCGATTATCTTAACGCTTCGACGGATTTTGGCAGGAATGCTGAACTTACCCCCGGCGAATCCCCGGCAGGCTATACAAGCGGGAAGAAGAATTTCGCACCCCGCGGCAGCTTAGCCTATCTCCTTACCCCGAATACAACTTTGCGAGCAGGTGCAGGGATTTATTTCGATGGTAATACCAATCAAAATGAAATGAGTCAGATTCAAGGGACAGTTGGGCCTTTCGGCTTATTCTATGACAGTGTGGTGGCTGGAAACGAGAGTGCCCCGCCTCTCCTCGCATCAGACCAGTTTCCGGTGCCTTCTCCTACAGCAATTGCCCAGCCAAGCACTACAAAGCCGGCCACGGTTAGGGTTCTGGGAAGTAATTACTATCCCACTCCAACTGTGTACGAATGGTCGGCGAGCATGCAACGTGCCCTTGGTAAGAATTGGGTAGCAGAAGTCAGCTACCTTGGGTCGCATACGATTCACGAGCAGCAATACGTTGATCTCAACATCCCAGATCTGCCGCAGGGATCTCTGGCCTCACTCAGCCTTCAGCAGCGTCGTCAGTTTCCCGACTGGGCTGCAGTACAGTCATGGATGAACATTGGCTGGGCCAAGTATGAGTCAATTACCACTAGTATCAAGGCTCCTAATTGGAATGGCCTTACCTTTATGTCCTGGTTTACGTGGTCAAAAGACATGACAACCAGTGCAGTTGGAGTGAGCCAGCAAGGCAATCTGGATCCCAGGGTTTTCGATATTTGGGCGGGACCCAGTCTCATGAATCCAGCACTAAGGAATGTTAACTCCTGGAATTATGAATTGCCGTTTGGCACTGGTAGAAAATTTGCCCTGTCCGGACCATTGAATTGGGTAGCCGGGGGCTGGGCGATCAGCGGGGTTGCGGAATTTTCACAAGGTGCACATCAGGCAGTCACTACGACTGACACATCGGGGACAGGTCAAGCATATCCCATGCCCGATGTGGTTGCGGGATGCAACCCCAACAGTGTCGGTGGAGGGAAGAACAGGCTTGAATGGTTTAACCCTGCCTGCTTTGTGAATCCAGCTTTTGGAACGTATGGAACGGCTAAGCTTGGCGCCTTTATTGAGCCCGGAATCAATAACTGGAACCTGGCTTTGGCTAAATCGTTTCCGATCGCACGTTCTGAAACGAATCAGGTGCAATTCAGGGCTGATCTCTTCAATGCCTTTAACCACACCCAATGGGGATTCGTTGACAACGCCTTAAACTCGGCAACCGTAGGCCAGGTTCTAGGAACCCATCCCGCACGGCAAATTCAATTCTCGCTCAAGTACCTTTTCTAACGATCAAAGAAGCCTCTCTTGTCATTTGTACCGCAAATGACAAGAGAGGATAAATATCGGTTCGATGCAAAAGGGGCATCAGTTCACATGAAATTGGACGGCAAGGTTTGTTTGATAACTGGCGGTACAAAAGGAATTGGGGCTGCTGCAGCCGTTAAGTTGGCACAACTAGGCGCAAATATTGTGATAAACGGCCGTAACGCCGATGTGAAAGCAGAGTCGGTAAAAACGCAGATAGAGGGATTAGGCCGGAAATGCCTTGTGCATATCGCCGATGTTAGTAAGAGCGCTGACGCTGTGAATTTAGTGAATACGGCGGCAACGGCTATGGGCGGTGTGGATGTGCTTATTCATAGTGCGGGTGGCGGAGTACCTGGCACGCTTCTGGACGTTGATCCCCAGGCCTGGTACCGGGCATTCGATGTTCACGTCCATGCCGCTTTTCACCTGTGCCGCGCGTCCATACCGTTAATGAAAAGGAAAAAAGAGGGAGCAATCATCCTGATTTCCTCTGTTGCCGGCTTGCGTGGCTGCCCGGGAGCGTTTTCTTACGGCGTCGTAAAAGGCGCCCTTCCTCAATTTGCCCGGGCGTTGGCGCGCGACCTTGGAGATGAAAATATCCGTGTGAATTGCGTATCGCCCGGCATTATACGGACGCGTTTTCATGACGTTCTTACGCCGGAGCAAGTGAAAAATAATATCGAGAAGCGCATACCCCTTCACCGCGAAGGCACAACACAGGAAGTTGCAGAGGTGATCGCCACGCTGGTCTCTAATGATTTCATCACGGGAGAGAATGTTGTGATTGATGGCGGAATGTCAATGAGGATCGTTTAGGCGCACGAACCGTTAAGACTGGGGAGAATCGCGTGATTAGAAGAACATTTTTAAAAGGCGCCGCAGCCGGTATTGCTTTATCCGGACTTCAGCCACCGGCCTCTGCAGAACGCTTGGCGGCGATTGGAAAAGCTGCTCTGCCTCAAACGGATTTTCCTTCCGATGACTACGAAGCTCCCGAGTGGCTGCGTTATGCGAGAACAATCTTATTTGATGGATATTCGCCACCTGTTTATCCACATGTGGCGGACTTTGACGCGCGCCGCATCGTGGAAGGTGTAAAGAACGTCGGGGGAAATTTACTTAGATTCCAGCCTGTCGGGTATTGGGCGTATTACCCCAGCAAGACGTTTCGAGTGCATCCGGAGCTGGGGAGCCGGGATTTGATCGATGAAATATCGCGAGAATGCCGAAAGGCCGGTATACGTTTCTATTGTTACACGGGATATGGACATCCCCATATGGAGCTGGGCTGGGCTGACCGGCACCCTAAATATGCTGACTGGATATTACGTGATCCTGATGGGAAACCTTATGGAACGTATTGGCATATCGGTTGGGCAAACCGGCAGAGAGTTTGTTTGACGGGGGATGCATACCGCGATGGAATGCGGGAAGTAGTACGCGAACTCTGCAGACATGATATCGACGGAGTCTATATTGATGCTCCGGGCGCTTTCGGCTATGTAGGCGTCTGTTTTTGCGAGGCCTGCCGGATTAACTTCAAAAAATTCAGTGGGATCGATCTTGAGCGTCTGGCCAACCTCGCCAGCCTAAACGGACTGCCCTTCGAGTGGGGTGATACGCTTCCCGCAGGTACGGATGTCAAAGCGTTGACGGCTTGGTACGCCTGGGCGAACGAGTTGATGCGGCAAGATTTATTGGATTATCGCAAAATCATCCACAGCAGCGGCAAGTTCATGCTGTGCCATAACGGGCATTCATGGCACGGAACTTCTCTTCCGTTCCAATATCACATGCCCGATGGCTTCATGGTTGAGGCGAGCATTGAGACCCACGAACGTTTAATGACCGGTCTTATGGGTGCTTCGATGGCAAGACCTTATAAAAAGCTCGCACAGATGTATATGGGCGGATATTCGCTGACAAATTTTAACCAGCCCCAGCATGAACATCCCTGGGTTGTCCACAATACAAACCTGGAAGATGGGGACGAGATTCTGATGGAAGGATTTACGAATCTCGCTTGTGGCAATGCGCCGATCTATGGCACTTCGAACCGCCTTTATTTTGGTGTTGGCGGCGGGACCACAGAACCGGCCAAAGAAGTTTTCGAACTGATGCAACGAGTGGAGCCGTTTTTGAAGGATAGTAAGCCGGTTCCCTATATGACGATCGTGCCAACGTTTCAATCCATGCAGTTGTGGCAAACGCAGAGAAAAAGTTGGAACTGGCCAATGATGAGCGGCGCAATGGGATTGGCCATGCTGGATGAGCGAATCAGCTTTGACGTCAATCCCAGCACCGAAATGAGCAAAGCGTGGCTCCAGCAACAACATGTCATATGCCTGTGCGGCGCGTCCGGAATATCTCAGGATGACGCCCGGAAACTGAGTAGTTGGGTGTGGGATGGTGGCTCGCTGCTCGCTACCTATGACACGGGTCTGTACGACGAGCATGGCAAGCCACGGGACGATGGAGGCGCGCTGCAGGAAGTTCTTGGAGTTGAGCTGGGTGGCGAGGCGCTTGAAAGCCAACCGGAGTGTTACTACCGCGTTCAGCTGCGACATGCGGCGCTGGAGGAGCGTGAACCGGGATTTCTGGTCCAGGGGGATGGACGGTTGATGCCGGTGAAAGTCCGAGATGGAGCCCAAGTACTGGCGGATTGCTGGAACCTTGGTACGAAGCAGTCACGTGGCCCGGCTATTGTGGCGCACACATATGGCAGGGGGCGAACGATTTATGTAGCCGGCAGTTTGGAGGCCTATTACCTTACGAGTCGCGTCGCGTCGGTGCGGCAATTATTGGGGTCTATCGTGAAATACCTGGGACTTGGTACGCCGCAGCCCTTTGAACTGATGGGTCCCCGCGGTACATACGGGGTGTTGCGCCAGGCAGTGAATGGCGATTTGGTGCTGTGGATTCTCGCAAATGTCGGATTTAAGGATGCTGACATTGGGCGTATGAGGCAGGAATTTGTGCCCATTACCGACATAGAAGTAAAGGTTCGCATCCCCGACGGGAGAAATGTGAAATCGATGCGTCTGCTGCGATCAAATACAAACGCAGAATTCAGCAAGAGTGACGGGTATGCAATCACGGTTCTCCCGAAGGTACACATCGCCGAGATTGTCCATATGCAATTAGAGTAGCGCGGGTCTTTATATAAGCGCGCTTCGCGCATTCGAAGGAAAAGTTATGAGATCCATAAATCGCCGAGCTTTTTTGCAGCAATCCGCGAAAGCGAGTCTCGCCCTTACATTGCCTGCCGAAATGGCAAATGCGCTGGCAAAAGAACCGTCAATAGCGGCTCGAGATGGAATGAAAGCACCCATCGCTAAACCGGATGTTCCCATGCTCTTGCCAGGCACAGCACCGCTCACAAAACAGGGTGACCTTGCAGCTGAAATGGTAGAGGGAATCCGCAGATTTCTGGAACAAAGGAGCGAAGAATCCCCGACGGGGCGCCAGAAATTTTGGAAGCTTGTCTATAGTTCGCAAAAAGCTTATGAAGCCTCGGTTGCTCCAAACCGAAAGCGCTTTCAGGAAATCATTGGTGCGGTCGATCCAAGAAGTGCTGATACTTCGCCTCAACTAATCGGTAAGCTTCTTGCTGCGGATCCTATCGCCGAGACGCCAACCTACAAGGCTTATGCCGTCCGATGGCAGGTTCTGGATCCAGTTGCCCCGGATGCTCGTGGATTAGATGCGGAAGGCATTTTGTTGCAGCCGACTGATTCTCCCGTATGCCGTGTGGTTGCCGTTCCGGATGCCGACTGGACGCCCGAGATGCTCGTCGGTTTAGCGCCAGGGGTGCCGGCTTCTGCTCAATTTGGCCGGTGTCTGGCTGAGAATCGTTGTCAGGTCCTGATCCCCCTTCTCATCAATCGAAGCGATACATTCTCCGGAATACCAGGTGTGCGGATGACCAATCAACCCCATCGAGAGTGGATTTATCGTATGGCTTTCGAGGTTGGGCGGCACATAATCGGTTTCGAAGTCCAAAAGATTCTGGCTGCAATTGACTGGTTTCAGCAGCAGAATCAGAGTCACTCTCTGCCAATCGGGGTCTTCGGATATGGGGAAGGTGGGCTGCTTGCTCTTTATAGCGCTGCAGTGGACACGAGAATCGATGCAACTGTTGTAAGTGGCTATTTCCAGCCACGCGAAGAAGTCTGGAAAGAGCCAATTTATAGGGACGTGTGGAGCTTGATAAAGGAATTTGGCGATGCAGAGCTGGCCGCTCTGATCGCGCCACGGGCCCTCATTGTGGAGGCTTGCAAAGGACCTAAGGTTGATGGGCCGCCTCCTGCAACGGAATCGCGTACCGATGTCGCGTGTCCGAATGGCAAGCTGACCACGCCAAATGTAGATCTAGTGCGCAAAGAAGTCGAACGAGCCCGCCAGTTCTTTGCCGGCCTTAAGAATAACGACAGATTGCAGTTGATCGTCAGCGACGGCGGAGTGGGGTTGCCGGGTTCCGATGTTGCCCTGAAGTCCTTTGTCCGACTGATGGGAGTGCAGGCAGAACTTCGCCCCGCATCGACAGCACCAACAGACCGCCGGACGAATCACGACTCCCTTTCTCAGCTCCAACGGCAATTCGATCAGATGGTTGGCTTCGTGCAGGCGCTAATTCGAAAGTCGCCCGAACGCCGTAAAGAATTTTGGGCCAAGGCGGACTTGGCATGGCCCGACTCCAATGACAAAGCAAAGAAATATTATGCTTCTCTCCCGCAATCGGGGATGGAGGTTTGGTCCGCTTCGTCGCAAGATTGGAAGCAGAAGACAAAGTGGTATCGCGATTACATCTGGGAAGAAGTGATCGGGCGCCTGCCATCTCCTGACCTCCCTCCGAATCCCCGAACAAGACTGATTTATGAAACGGAAAAGTTCAAAGGGTACGAAGTGGTCTTGGATGTTTGGAAGCACGTGTTTGCTTATGGAATATTGCTGGTTCCGGAGAATATCAAGCCTGGCGAGCGCCGTCCTCTCGTTGTGTGCCAGCATGGCCTGGAAGGCCGCCCCCAGGACACTGCCGATCCCAAGATCGATTCGCACTACTATCACCACTTCGCAGCAACACTTGCAGAACAGGGCTTTGTGACCTATGCGCCACAAAATCCTTACATTGGCAAAGATCATTTTCGAATCATTCAGCGCCTAGGCCATCCCCTTAAGCTTGCCCTGTTCTCGTTCATTCTTGGTCAGCATGAACAAACCCTGAACTGGCTGGCGGAGTTACCCTTCGTTGATCCCGAGCGGATGGGCTTCTATGGGTTGTCCTATGGAGGGAAGACGGCTGTCCGCGTGCCACCTTTTCTGGACCGCTATGCGCTATCAATTTGCTCAGGCGACTTCAATGAATGGGTGTGGAAAACGACGAGCGCAGATTCTGTATCAAGCTACCTCCTTACGCCTGAATATGACATGTACGAATTCAACTTCGCGAACATAGTCAATTACGCCCAACTGGCTTGCCTGATCGCTCCGCGGCCTTTCATGGTGGAGAGGGGGCACTATGATCCCGTGAGCCCGGATGACACCGTGGAATATGAATATGCGCAGGTGAAATGGTTTTACGATTACATGGGCATTCCTGATCGAACTGAAATCGAGTTGTTCAGCGGGCCCCATACGATCCACGGCAAAGGAACATTCGAATTTCTTCACAAACACTTGCGGTGGCCGAAATGAACGTCGCCGATGCAAATTTAAGCAGAGATTTAGGGGTATATAGCCAGATGAAAAAGTCTTTTGCCTTGCTTCTAATCGTGAGCCTTCTGGGGATTGGTGGAGCTTTTGCGCAGATGGAAAAGACACCAACTCCAACGATCAAGCCGCATTCAGATTATCAAAAGTGGTGGTCCGACACAGCCAACCCGGACTATCAGCATGCCTCGCAAGCGTCCGTGGAGGCGTGGAAAGATCAAAAATTTGGCATGCGCATACATTGGGGCCCCTATTCAGTTTTGGGGCTTGATGCGTCGTGGCCTTTACAGGGGTCTTCCAAGGAATTTCAGAAAATCTACTTCACCACATACCAGGAATTTAATCCGACGAATTTCAACGCGGATCAGTGGGCCGAACTGGCCCAAAGAGCAGGCATGAGGTATTTCGTATTCACTACAAGACATCATGACGGCTTTTCCATGTACGACACCAAGACAAAGGTCGCTTCCATCCGGCGTGTCCCGAGCAAGAGTTCTCAAGGCGGAATCGGTGCGACGGAGAATGTCAATATTCACTACAGCATGATGGATACTCTTTATCCGCACGACATCGTGGCCGAGTTGGCCACGGCGTTCCGCAAAAGAGGCCTGGGCGTCGGACTGTATTATTCCTGGCCGGATTGGCATGATCCGAATTTTCGCTGGGACACGCACAACATGTTTTATGACCCGAATTATTCAAAGCAGTCGAACCCCGAACAGTGGCAGCAATTTATTGATAGGGTGCGTGAACAGATTCAAGAACTGTGCAGCAATTACGGCAATCTCTTTGAGATTTCATTCGACGCCAATTTGCCCAAAGACGCATGGCCGGACACGGTGGAAATACTGAAGATGGCGAGAAAATTACAACCGTCGGTGATGTTTAGAGAACGCGGAATTGGACCCTACGGCGATTTCACCACGCCTGAACATTGGATTCCCAACGATCCATTGAAGGAACCCTTGGGCATCCCGTGGGAAGCAATCGAACAGCTGGGAACGCAGTGGGCTTACACACCTAACGATGACTACAAATCGAAAGAATGGCTCCTGGGAACTCTTATTGATGTGGTCGCTAAAGGAGGTAACTTTATGCCCGGCGTGTCTCCAATGGCCAATGGAGAATTCCCAAAGCAAACGATTGATCGGCTGGAGTACGTTGGCGCGTGGCTGCGTGTCAATGGGGAAGCAATCTATGGAACGCGCCCGTGGAACATTTTTAAAGAGGGCGATGACGTTCGTTTTACTCGAAGTAAAGACGGCAAGTTTGTTTATGCCATCGCCTTGCAATGGCCGGGCAATCGCTTGGTGTTACGGTCGGTGCGAGCAGTTGACGGTTCTTCCTTGAGAATGCTTGGCGTCAAAACGAATCTTAAATGGCACCAGAATCAGGAAGGGCTTGCCATTGAGGTTCCAGAGGAAGTTGAAAATCATCGGCCATGCACACAAGCTTATGTCTTCAAAATAAGAGCAAAAGCATTTCAGCTCAGTTATTAGATAGCACAACCGCAGGCAAATGTCCTGATTGCCCGTTTAGTAACAAATAGTGTGGTTGAAGCTGCACGTTGCTAAGAGAAATCATTCGTGAATGCCAAAGACGCAAGCGTCGAAGTGAATAAAGCAGTACGGCCGCCAATGGAGAATGCCTCCCCATTGCGCTGGGTCATGATCGCTCTTGTGTTTTTGGCGACGGCTATCAACTACCTGGACCGGCAAGCGCTTTCCGTTGTCGCTCCTGTGTTGCTGGACCGTTATCACATGAGTAATGAAACTTACTCCCGCATCATCTTTGCTTTTATGCTCGCCTACACGATTATGAATGGCGTGGCCGGGCCCATTATCGATCGTCTGGGTACCCGTCTGGGATACGCTTTGACAACTGCGTGGTGGTCGGCATCGGCCATGTTACATGCTGTTGCGGTCGGCCCTTGGTCGCTCGGTATTTTCCGGTTCATGTTGGGAATGGGCGAAGCGGGAAACTGGCCTGCCGGAGTTAAGGTAGTCGCGGAATGGTTTCCTCTGCGTGAACGCGCTTTGGCGTCCGGAATCTTTAATAGTGGCTCCGCGATCGGCGCCATATTGGCTCCCCCCCTGGTGGCGTGGATTGTTCTGGATTTCGGATGGCGCGCGGCTTTCTTGGCCGTTGGAGCTTCCGGGCTTATCTGGCTGGTGGCATGGCTTGCCATCTATCGCACGCCTCGACTAGTTGAACAGGAACAACTATCAAAATCTGTGTCGTTAAAAGATCTAGTGCGCACACAATTTATCTGGAAATTCACGGCAGCGAAAGTGTTCCTGGATCCGGTTTGGTATTTCTACATTTTCTGGTACCCCGCCTATCTGAAAGAGGCACGGCATTTCGATCTGGCCGCTATCGGAAAGTATGCGTGGATTCCCTTCATGGTTGCCGGTGGCGGCAATCTGCTGGGTGGTTGGTTCGCCGCGATTTTGCTGCAAGGCGGGCTGAAACTGTCCTTAGCGCGACAGATTTCGGTCTCGGTATTTGCATGTTTGATGGTTGCGGCGATCCCCGCGGTCCTAGTGGCCGATGTTCGCTTGTCGATCGGGCTGGTCTCCCTCGCTATGTTGGGATATACCGGCGTCACTGCAAACATGTTGGCGATGCCGGCAGATGCTTTTCCGAAAGACCTTGTGGCTTCTATATGGGGGTTTGCCAGCGTTGGTTCGGGATTTGGCGGCATGCTCTTTGTACTAGTTACCGGATGGCTGGTTGATCATTATTCCTATGTGCCAGTGTTTTGTGTTTTTGGACTGATTCCTCTGATAGCGCTGATGATCCTTTGGACGCTGTCAAGCTCTTATCAATCAGAAGTGCAGGTGCAATTGCACTAGGTCAAGAATGTAGGAAGAAGGAAGGTTTTTTCGCACAAAGTTCACTGCCCGTTGCTGACTCTAAGTTACAGAGGCGCAGTGACGGACATGGACAGGTTTTAAATTGCATTGGCTGTAGGTAACACGAAGCATCAATCTTGTTTTTCGAGCGTGAGGGTAATGAATGCGAATTAAGAATGTTAAGACGTGGCTAGTAGAAGGCATTAAATACAATTGGACCCTAATAAAGATAGAAACGGAGAACGGGCTGCATGGCTGGGGCGAGGCTACGAACTGGCCGGGATCCCCACTGGTGGAGGCTGCCTGCCAGCATGTAGGGGAATTCATCCTAGGACTCGATGCCAGAAATATTGACTTTATCTGGACAAAAATCTACCGCGATATGAATTGGCTGGGACAAGCAGGCCCGCTTCTATCTGCAATCAGCGCTGTGGACATTGCTCTCTGGGACATCAAAGGCAAAGCTTTGGGCGTTCCCGTTTATGAACTTCTCGGCGGAACTTACCGAAAGAAAACTCAACTCTACGCAAATTATTGGTTTATTGATGGAGACCACACTCCCGAGGACTATGCGCGTCAAGCCCGGGAAGTTGTGGCTCGTGGCTTTACCGCTTTAAAACTGGATCCATTCGCGCACATCAACTATTGGTATGGAGAGAACCTTAGTGAAAACCAGGGACTGACGGAGGAGCAGAAACGGCTTGCGGTAGAAGTAGTAAAGGCGGTAGCCGACGCCGTTGGTCCTGATGTAGCCATCGCGATTGAAACGCACGCGTTTCTCAATGCACCTACAGCTGTCGAAATGGCCCGTCGGTTATCGAAACTGGATTTCAATTGTATGTGGTACGAAGAACCGGCTCCTCCAGAGTTTCCTGATGCGATAGCTGACATTCGGGCGAATATCAGCCTGCCAGTTTGCGTTGGGGAACGATTGCACAGCCGATTCATGGCGCAAAAGATTCTTGAGCGGCGTGCCGCTGATGTTTTAATGCCCGATATCACGCGTTGCGGCGGTATCAGCGAACTTAGAAAGATCGCGAACCTCGCGGAAGTCTATAACGTGCCGATTGCACCCCACAATCCAAACGGTCCTTTCTCCACAATCGCTTCTGCGCATGTTATGAGCACGGTCCCTAACTTCTTCCGTCAGGAATTCATGATGAAAGATGTGCCGTGGCGCGATACCTGCTTATCGCATCCGCTCCCGATTGAGAACGGCTATTTCGTCTTGCCTGACCGCCCTGGCTTGGGATTTGACGTGAATGAATCAGTGCTCGAACAACATCCCGGACTTAAGAAACGTCCTAAAGACCGCGCTTTTTATATTTGATGAGGAATGCATGGAAAGAAATGGTCAAGGATGCCGCTAGTTCCTTTTAGGAAAAGGCATTTTGATCTCATTGTGAATACGTTCGGGAATTGGCAGATTACCAATAGGAACTGAAGAGAAAAGTTAGAGGAGCATCGCATATGTTTGATGTTGTGACATTTGGGGAGGCGATGATTCGATTGTCGCCTCCCAACTATGAACGGTTGGAGCAGGCAAATACCCTCGACGTGCGAATTGGCGGCGGAGAATTGAATGTGGCAGTAGGCGTTTCCCGTTTGGGACTCAAGAGTACCTGGGTTTCCCGTCTTCCCAAGAACAGCCTCGCGCGCTTGATGGAGAATCGCGTGCGGCAGACAGGTGTGGACACTTCCAATCTTCTGTGGGTGAATGATGGTCGGCTTGGGCTCTACTTTGTTGAGTTTGGTGCTGCGCCCCGCGCAAGCTCGGTTCTTTATGATCGGGCTTACTCGTCGATCAGCGCTATCAAACCTGGCGAGGTGGATTGGAAAGGAATTTTCGCAGGTGCTCGATGGTGTCACACGAGCGGTATTACCCCAGCGCTTTCAGATTCTGCAGCCGAAGTCACGCGTGAGGCACTACAGGCGGCGAAAAAGGAAGGGGTTATGGTCAGCTATGATCTCAACTATCGTGGCAAACTCTGGACTCCTGAAAAAGCCCAAGCTGTGCAGGAACCCCTTATGGAATTCGTGGACGTGCTGATCACGACAGAAGAGGACACTGGGGTTGTTTTTAAAATCAAGGCAGACGGAAACACGGATGACCGCGATTTTCAGCAGATTTCAACCGACAGTTACAAAGAGGTTGCAAAACGCTTGCAGGAGAGATTTAAGTTCAAGGCAGTAGTCATAACTTTACGAGAAAATCCTTTAGTTTGGCGCAATACCTGGTCCAGCATCGCATATGCAGACGGGAAGTTCTTCGACGATGTTAAGTATGAGCTTGAAATTGTCGATCGCGTTGGAGGTGGTGACTCTTTCAGCGCGGGCTTCATTTACGGCTATTTAGCCCATCAATCATATGGTGCTGCGGTACGGTATGGGAATGCATTTAGCGCACTGAAGCACACCAACCCCGGGGATTTCAATTGGGCGACACTCCAGGAGGTGGAAAGCCTTCTGAAGGGAGCAAATCTGCGCGTAGCCCGATAGAGCTATCGATAACAAACCGTCTGCAAAATCCGCCATCGATATTTACACAGATCCACAATTTCTTCGAATGGGAGAAAGAGTCATGTCTTGGGCCAAAGAGAAAGCCGTCAATCATATTCGGCAGGTGGGATTGGTGCCGATTGTTCGTACTGGTTCTACTAAGGATGCGATACTTGCTGTTGAGGCTATTATTGCCAGCGGTGTCGGCATAGCGGAAATCACCATGACGGTTCCCAACGCACTTAAGGTGATAGAAGAGATATCAGGGAAAATTGGTGATCAGGTGCTAATTGGTTCGGGGACAATCCTTGATCGCGAAAGTTGTGAATCTGCTATCGCCGCAGGGGCAGACTTCATCATTACGCCTTCCTTCGATTCCCTAGTGATTGAGACTGCTCAAAAACATGGAAAGCCGTGTATAGCGGGGGCCCTCACTCCTACGGAAATCTTGGCGGCCTGGCGTTGCGGCGCGGACTTCGTAAAGGTCTTTCCTTGCGGTCCAGTGGGCGGCCCAAAATACATTCGCGCGCTCAAGGGACCATTTCCTCAAATTGAACTCGTCCCTACCGGGGGAGTTACTCTTGAAAGCGTCGGAGATTTTATTCGGGCAGGCGCAGCGGCAGTTGCCGTAGGTGGGGAACTGGTGGACTTGAAAATGCTTCGCGAAGGTAATGTCCAGGCTATTACGTCGCTGGCAGGTAAATTTAAAGATGCGATCAAGTTGGCACGATTGCCAGTCGGGAAGAATTAATTTCGGGAGGATTCGCTTACAGGAACGGGATGTACAAACGTCAATGAAGTTAATACTGTTGATTTTGGTTCATCTTTTCTTGGAAGGAGGTGCGGTTGAACTCCTTTCGACAAGCTGAATCCCAAACTCACGATGTTCTGGAACCCGAACCCGGCCATTTTTGGCGAGCCTAAGCAAAAGTTCAACTGCCGCCTGGCCCATCTCATATTTGGGTTGGTGAATTGTGGTTAAAGGAGGTCGAACGATATTAGCCAACTCGACATTGTCGAATCCAATCAATGACATCTCCTCGGGGATACGTAGCCCTGCTTCAAAAATTGCCCGCGCCGCACCGAAAGCGGTGACGTCATTGGCCGCAAAAATGGCGCTGACCCCATTATTTTGTTCTAATAATTGCTTGGTCATTTGATAACCGCCATCGAAGCTGGGCGAACCATGTACTACAATGGTTTTGATCTTTTTGCCGCTAGAACGTACTGCCTTCATAAATCCCTTGGTTCGCTCGATGAAATTGGGATGAGTACGGGGTCCACTCAGAACTGTGATGATTCGGTGCCCCAGATCAATCAAATGTTTTCCTGCAAGTTCGCCACCGTCAAATTGATTTGCGGACACACCCGAAAAATTGTATGCATTCGGTGGTCGGCATAGCAGGACCACGGGGACGTTGGAGTTCGCAAGTTCTTTTATCTCTGTTTTGCTGAGTATATCGACCGAGTGCATCAATATCCCTTCGACGCGTTTGTCCAGGAGAGACCGCATATATTGAACTTCACGAGAGGGATCAAGATAACTATTACAGAGGAGTATGTGATATCCAGCGGAATAAGCTGCGTCTTCAGCGCCGCGAAAGAGTTCCGTTACGAATGGGTTCCCGACGTCCGGCACTAACAAACCCAGGGTGTGGGTTTTACCCATGGCCAAGCCTCGTGCTAATAGGTTGGCCCGGTAATTGAGACTCTTGGCTACAGCAAGAACTCTTTCTCGAGTAGCTTTGTGAACTCCATAATTACCGTTTAAGGCCCGTGAAACAGTGGCGATATCAACGCCAGCTTCCAAAGAAATGTCTTTTAGAGTAGTAGCCATTTTTGGCGCCCAACAACCGATCGCGATTTTGTTCCTTCCCTGCCTGCAGTAAAAGGGATCAGGTTAGACTTCCATTTTTGAAGATTGAGTTTACGGAGATTCC
>Ga0134125_10000627_pt1 | contig 46729 bp, 45 predicted proteins | sample KB31751_FD_96464 | JGI IMG/M metagenome (GOLD analysis project Ga0134125, IMG submission 96464) | Terrestrial soil microbial communities with excess Nitrogen fertilizer from Kellogg Biological Station, Michigan, USA - KB3-175-1 | ecosystem: Environmental > Terrestrial > Soil > Unclassified ...
GCGGGCGAATTCGTCGAAGAGCGAGAAGCCGCCGGCGTCACGGCAGTCCTCTTTCATGCGCGCGAGATTACCGAATTCGCGGCGGGCGCGGCGTTCGGCTTCGGCCGGAGGCACGCCGTTGCGGATGAGGTCGTCCTGATACTGGAGGATGTGGAAGGACATCTCGTCATCCATCTCGTTGGCAAGTTGCCTGCGCCTGAAGAACAGGCGAAGCAGCGCGTTCAGCCGGTCGGGCATCAGATTTCCTCCGGAGTGGTCTGGAGTGCATGGCCCATCGCGGTGGTGAAGCGATTCCACTGTTCGGTTTCCTTGCGGAGGCGGGCGTGACCGGAACGTGTCAATGAATAGAACTTCGCCTTGCGGTTGTTGTCCGATACGCCCCATTCGAAGGTGATGAGGCCTGCGCGTTCCAGCCGGTAGAGCGCTGGATAAAGGGAACCCTGCTCGATCTGGAGCATCTGTTTCGAGATCTGCTGGATACGCAGGAGAATGCCGTAGCCGTGGATGGGACCGAGAGAAGCGGCTTTCAGGACCAGCAGGTCGAGCGTGCCGGGCAGAAGATCGGCGAGGTTGTTCATTTCTTTTTTCTCCTAGTTTACCTAGGATTATGCGCCGCCTCTCCTTGACTGTCAAGGAGAGAGGCGAATTGGGCCGCCGGGGACCGGGGTCCGCCCTCCAATTCCGGTTATTCGGTGCGGAGGGCCTCCATTGGATTGACTTCGGCGGCTCGGCGGGCTGGGATGTAGCTGGCGACCAGGGCCGCGGCGGTGAGGATGGCGGCGACGGAGATCAGCGTGGGGATGTCCCAGGATTGCACGCCGTAGAGGAGATCGCGGAGCAGCTTTGCCGCCGCAACGGCGGAGATCAGGCCGATGGCGATGCCGAGGGAAGTCAGCAGTGTCGCTTCTTTGAGCACCATGCGATTGATTGATTGGGCTCGCGCGCCGAGCGCCATGCGGATGCCGATTTCGCGGGTGCGCTGGCCGACCGAGTAGGCGATGACGCCGTAGAGTCCGATCACGCTGAGGACGAGCGCCGTGAAGGCGAAGCCACCCACCATCCAGGCGGAAGAGCGGTGAATCCATGCGGACTGCGACTGGTCGATACGCGAGTCCATGGTTTGTTCCTCGACGGTGACGATACCGGGATCGAGATCGTGAATGGCCGACCGCAGAGCCGAGATCATTGCGGCGCCGGAGCGTGTTGTCCGCACCAGAACGTAGAAGCTGCTGTCCGGGTTCTGATCGAATGGGAAGTAGAGAACGGGACGGTTCGGCGTGTCGAGCGGCCCTTCCTTGATATCGGCGACGACGCCGACGATTGTCATAGGTTTGCCGTTGTCGCCGAGCTGCTGGATCTGCCGGCCGAGAGGATCCTGACCGGGGAAATACAGCTTCGCGAATGACTCGTTGACGACAAGCACCAGAGGTTTATCCGCGGTGTCGTCTGGCGTGAAGTTGCGTCCGCGAATCAGCGTCGCGCCGAGGGTTTTGAAGAAATCCGTGTTTACGTCACGAAATGGCGTGTCATTGTGTTCGCCGTGCCAGGGGCGGCCCACGATTTTGAACCAGGTTGTGTTTCCCCAGCCGCTGATGGGAATACTCGAAGTCATGCCCATGGATTGCACATCGGGCAGTGATTGGACGCGGTCGTTGAGACGGCGTTCGAAGGCCACGAGTTGCGGGGTATGCGGGTAGGTTTTATCGGGCGCCACGAGAAGGAGCGTGGCGAGATGGCTGGGCGCAAAGCCGACCTGGACGCGCATCAGCAGGGCGAGGCTTCTGCCGAGCAGGCCCGCACTCACGAGCAGCACGACGGCCGTGGCGAGTTCGAGAACGATGAGTTTGGAGCCCATGTTCCGCCAGGTGAGGCGGGTGCCGGCGCGTTCGCTCTGCGGCGCCGATGGAATACGTACGGCCGGCGCGAGCGAGAATAAGAGCGCCGCCACCAGTGAGACGCCGACGGCGAAGAGAATGGACGCGGCGCTGAGGCGCAGATTGGCGAACATCGTCATGTGCTCGAGCAGGTCGGCGGGAATCAATGCCGTGAGGAAGTGGATCACCTGCGAGGCGCCGAGGAGACCCAGTGCGGCGCCAAAACCGACGAGTACAAGCCCTTCCGCGAGGAACTGACGCATGAGGCGACTGCGGCCGGCGCCGAGCGCGGCGCGAACAGAAATTTCGCGGCGGCGGGCTTCGGAGCGAACGAGAAGAAGGCTCGCAACGTTGATGGTCGCGATGCACAACAGGAGGGTGGCTCCTCCGAGAAGCACGAGCAGAATAGGCCGGATATCGCCGACGATCACCTCACTGAGCGGCGCCACTGTGGCGCCCTGATCGCGATTGGAACCCGGATATTGCTGTTCGAGTTGTTTGGCGATGAGTTGGAGATCGGCCAGCGCGGTGGACATGGACACGCCTTCTTTCAGGCGGCCGACGCCATGGAAAGAATGACAACTGCGACGGGTCTGACATCCTTCCGTGGCGTGCACGGGTACCCAGTATTCCGAGGGCTCGACGGGGACGAACTGAAAAGCCGCCGGAAGGACGCCAACGACGACGAAGGGATTGCCATCGAGAATAACGGAGCGGTTGAGGATGTCTTTTCTACCGGAGTAGCGATGCTGCCAGGTAGAGTAGCTGAGGATTACGCTGCGCGGGGTGGAGGGCTGATCTTCGCCGGGGAAGAAGTCGCGACCCATGATGGGACGGACGCCGAGAGTGCGGAAGAAGCCGGCGCTGACCTGGGAACCTCGCGCAGGCACCGCGCCTTCGGGTGTGGTGACGGTAAACCCACCGTGCTGGTAGACGTCGAGTGAGCTGAAGGTCTTGTTGTCCTTCCTCCAGTCCTGATAATCCTGCCATGACAGATTGCACCGCGGGCAGCCTGGCGCCATTTCATCGACGGCGAGCAGGCGCGCGGGGTCCCTGTAGGGGAGCGGCTTCAGGAGCGCGGCATCGACAAAGACGAAGATGGCCACGCTGGCGCAGATGCCCAGGGCGAGCATGAAGATGGCGGTGCCGCTGAAGAGCAAATTTTTCCGCAGCTGACGAATGGCGAAGGCGATATCACGAAACAGATTGTCGATCATGTTGAAGCCGCGCATATCGCGGCATTCCTCCTTCTTCTGCTGATAGCCGCCGAATTGGCGCAGGGCGGCGGCGCGGGCTTCGCGCGGGGTCATGCCGCGGGCGATGTCCTCATCGATCTGGCGCTCGATGTGGTAGCGGAGCTCTTCATCGAGCTCGCTTTCGACCGTGCCGCGCGAGAGGGCGGTCCGGAGACGAAGCTGAAAGATGGTCCACCGGCGCATGACTACGGCCCTTTAGCTCGCGCGCACCACCTGCGTGATGGCGGCAGAGAGACGCTCCCAGTTGCCGGCTTCGGCTTCGAAGGCTTTGCGTCCGGCTTTGGTCAGGGAATAATATTTGGCGCGGCGATTGTTCTCGCTGACGTCCCATTCGGCGGCGATCCAGCCGTTTTGTTCGAGCTTGTGCAGGCTCGGATACAGCGCGCCATGGCCGACCTGAAGGACGTCGCCGGACATCTGGCGGATGCGCTGGGCGATGGCCCAGCCGTGCATCGGCTCGATGCCGATGACTTTGAGGATGAGGAGATCGAGGGTTCCCTGGACCAGGTCTGTGGGTTTGCTCATGTGCGCGCGGCTGGCTCCTCTCAGTTACTGAGAGGAGAGTAACACTTCTCTGTTGGAAATTGCAAGATCGAATGCAATTGAGCCGCAGATGGGCGCAGATTCACAAAGACAAGGCTCAGGCAGAGGATACGTTGCGGGGAGTTTGGGTTTGTTTTGTAAATGGCGGTGGCGGTGGCGTGCTCGGGCTGAAGTAGCGGTCGAGGACGTCTTCTTCGCGGCGGATCTGGACTTTGGATTCGTGAAGGATGGCGTTGGATTTATCGATCAGGCCTTTGTAGACTGTGCGCCAGTCGCAGAGGCCGGGACCGTTTCGGGGTGGTTTGCCGTCGAAGTATTCGAGGCGGAGCTGGCGTTGAGTCTGGAGTGTGCGGAGTTCGGCGAGCGAGCGGTGGAGGAGTCGATTGAACTGCGCGCGGGCGCGGTCGATGGATTGCTGGGCGGCGGCATCGGGGGCGGATTCGGATTCGATTTCGCCGCAGCGGCGGAGGCGCCAGAGGGCGCTGCGGATTTCGGCGGTGAGGGCTTCCTCGATAGGGCCGGACGGGCGGAGTTCGGCGCGGATGGATTCATCGAGGGCAGCCCAGATGGGTTGTTCGTGGGGGAGGACGAAGTCGCGCGTGGAGAAGAGGCCGGATTTGGTGGCGTTTTGGGCGGTGGACGCTTTGCCCTGTTCGGTGCGGGGGCCGGTGGAGTGTTGGGCGTTAGCCTGGTTGGCGGCGAGCTTTGCGGATGAGGTGGACATGGCGTATCCTTCCGGATTGAGGATACGGGTGGTGTCAAGGGTTATGGGGCGTTATTGCGGCGGATTTACTGAAAGCAAAGGAAATAAAAGTTTCAGTTCGTGGTGACCGCGGCGGATTGGAGATTCAGTGCACGACGTCGTGCGCTGAGATCGATAGACAGGCATCCGCCAAATGCCAGTGCAACCAACAGGAGAAGCAGGCTCGATTTGAATCCGTGTTCCCAGGGGGGCATGTAATCGAGGGACACGTTGTGAGTGTTTGCCGGCAGAGTGAAGGAGAGCCGGCCCCATTCATCCGCATTCCAGGTTATACCGGCGGACGTGCCGGATGAAAGATGCATCCATGGCCGGGCCGCCACATTCAGAACGATGCGGCTGTTTGCAGGTAGGCCCGCCGTCTCGACGTGAAGCCCGGACCAGTTCATTTCGACGGGCAGTGAGACGCCGGGGACGGCTTCGACAAATGCGAGCGGGGCGGCAGCGGGCAATTCGTACAGACTATAGCCCGGAACCCACGCGGCGAGCCGCAGCGCCGGTTTGAGCTCCGCGAGGCGATGTTCGAGGGACGGCGCGGTTGCTTCGAGTGCCCACGCATTCTCGTCGCGACTGAAGCGTGACCGGAATCCGCCTTCGTCCACCAGGACCCAGCGCGTTCCGTACGCCTGAGCGGCGGCCGCGAAATCCGTATCGAGGCGGCGCACTACGGCTCTATCTTCAGGACGGGTGGCAACCAGCGGATCGTAGCCTTCGAGGGTCATTACGCGCTCGGCCGTTGCGTAGTTATTCCGCAGCGACGTGGTGCTGTGAGCGTCGATGGAACGGTCCGGGCCAATCGTCATGACGCGCTGCATCGGGTGTGTACGAAGGATCTTTGTGAATTGATCCGGGAGGGGCGAGTAAGGGCGGCCGTTGTAGTTATAAAAACTGGCCGTTGCCAGGGCCACATGCACGAGAAGAAGCGCCAGCACGGAACAGGCCAGGATGGCCGGCATCCGGGGGCGATCCCGAAAAACCCGCTCGATGAGAGTTCCGCCCGCAATCACGGAGAACAGCGCAAGAAAGCCAAGAAATTTCATCGGCACGTTGAATTTGTCAAAGACCGGGAGTTTCGCCATGACGCTCCAGAGAACACCACGGTGCCCCAGCGCCAGAAGCCAGGCAAGCGCCGCGCAGATCAGCCAGATGTTATTCCCCGCGAGAACGCGCAAAGATTTCAGATCCGCTCTGCAAAGCAGCGCCGCAGCCGCCAGAAGAAGAATTCCCAGCACCGTGGCGAGGATGAATGGAAATCCGATGTAGAACATCTCGCCGCGAGTGGAACGCTGAGTCAGGCCCCAGACATCCGGATGCGACACCAAACTTCCCAACGGCAGAAAAAGCTGCGGAAATGCGCCGGCGATCGATTGACCCAGGCCGCCGGTCCTTTTGATATCGGCCGTTTCGCCCATTTGGGCAAGAACCAGGGGAGCGGCGAGGGCGAGGCCAAGCAGAAGAGCCGGGAAGACCCAGAGGGCCCGCCGCGCGGAGATACGTTGGGCAAAAAAAGAAATGGCAATGGCTACGCAAAAAAACAAGAGGGCGTAAGCCCACATCTGCGCGTTGCCGGCATGAAAGAACAGGCCGATGATCAGGCCCGTCGATAATGCCCAACGCCAGCCCGCGCGGACCGGGAAAGCTCCGTCCGTGGAGAGCCGCTCAACAGCGAGGACCAAAAGAGGAGCCCAGACCAGAACCGGCAGCATGTAGTACCAGGAACGCCCGAAGACGAGGGCAAAACCGGACAGGACCAGCGTCGCGGCACCGCTGGCTGCACCCGGGGCACGAAAACCGAGACGCGCCAGCATCCGAACAGAAATGAAATAGCCGACGACTATGTGACCTATAGACCAGACTTCCAGAGTCAGATATTCGTTGCCGAGCAGAGTGGCGATGAGCCATGCCAGGTAGGTGAAAGGGTAAGTAAGCGCGTAAACGCCGAGGCTGAATACCGGGGCGCCGAGAAACTGATATGGGTTCCAAACGGGTAAGTGGCCGGAAAAGAACGAACGGCATGCTTCGGCGATAACCGGCAGAAACTGGGAATAGTTATCGTCCTGCGTGAAATAGTATGGCTGCCGCCATTCGAGGAACGTCAGGCAGATGAGAATAAAGGAGAAGCCATACAGGGTCCAGCGGCGATCCTGATTCTGAGGACCCAGAACGCTGTTCAGAGCGTTCGATCCAACAGCGCGGAAGCGCGGCTTCTTCGCAAGAAACGAGAAAACAAAAGCCAGACAGACAGCGACGGGGAACCACAGAGCGCCACGGAGCAGCACGGCCAGCGTGCTCGTTTCCGTGGGCCAGTTGACCAGATTCACGGGGCCGCCGCGCGGCAGGGGAATCCGGAGAGACACAGTATCGCCCCTGATGGCGGAAGCGATCAGAGCTGGAGTGGGAGCGTTCTTCCAGCGGGCGATCTGAGCCGCACTGAAGACAAAAGCGTGTTCGCCGACATTGATACGAATCTCACGAAGGGAAGCGAGCGCGCTTCGGGTCGCCGTGAGATCGAGTTCGGGAATCCAGAGCTCCGTGCGCCAGTGAAAGCCGGACTGATAGCGGGCAAGTTCGAGAGGATCCTCATCATTACCCGCGAACCACAAGGCGATCTCTTCGTTCTGGGCCGGAGACAATCCGATGGCGTGAATCTCGGTGCGCTCTGCGATGTCGCGGTTCATCAGGGTCGAGACCAGCGTTCCCCAGCCGGCGGCGGCGGCGAATATCAACGCAAACACCAGCACTCCCGCGAGAGCGAGAGGGGACCTGAATCGGAAGTTGAGTTCCCGTCCTAATCCAGCCATACCGGTTGACCGTTCCAACGCAATCTTTCGCGCAGACAGATAAAGATGACCAACTGGAGGCAACCGGGGAGGTCCGCGTTGAGCACGGACGTATTCCGGAGCCATATGTCCCCGCCGAGGACTGTCTCTTTGAGGCGATACAGATCTCGTGCGCTCACCCGGCCGCGGATACGCAGCATTTGCTGAGTCGCGTTGAGGTACGGGACGTGATCGACCACCAGATCCGGTTCGCGCGACAGGTATTCCACAAAGAGGGTGAGATTAAAACTGTTCAGCGCGAGGATTTCGAGCGTCAGCCCGGCGGAATCATCAGCGGATGCGGCGGGAACCCAGCGGACAACGACATCGGCGAACTCCCGTTGGGGGAGGATGTAACGGTTTCGGTCCCCGCGTCTGGATTCAAGGCTCTGCCGGACCTGTTCTTCGCTCTGACCACGTTCGTCACAATCGCGGCGGAGCTTCCAACTGTAGCGAAGTTCCTCGGCCGGGTCGACGAATATTCTGAGGTCGTAAAGCCGGCGAATCTCAGGGGTGGAGAGGGAATGCAGTCCCTGGAAGATCACAATGTGATTGGGATCGACGTCCTGCGCGGCGGTGAAACGGCCGGTATCGTGATCGTAAGCGCGCTTGTTGATCGTGTCCCCCATGAACATGGAGAGGGCGTGATCCTGTTGATCGTAGAGCCGGTTGCCTTCGGCGCTCAGATGCGTTATCCGCTCCCAGGCCTCATGGCCGCGCTCCCAGCGATGATAGTCATCGCCGGCAAGGATGGTGGTGTGGCGCTTCTCGAACATGCCGGCGATCAGGAGCGCCATGGTGTCTTTACCGGCTCCGCTGTCACCGGCGACGCCGAGCATCACGGGCGTAGTGCGCATCCGATAAGCAATGTTGCCCCGGACGCCCATCATGTACATGTAGAGCACAATGCCGCCCAATGAAGCCTGCATGATGGTGAACGCCAGATTATCGGCCAGCTTCGCCAGCGCGGGATCGACAGCGGCCAGCAGGTGATAGGGATTCGGAAGTGCCGCAAGGGATGCGTTCACGGTTTTCCATGCGTCGAAGAGGTCGGAATCCGCGCGCAGCAGCACGAAGCCGAGATAGCCGGCGACGAAAGCGACCCAAGGCACGAGATGAACTTTCGAACGGCGGCAGAAGTAGTGGATTACGAACGGGAGAGTCCAGAGAACGTAGCCAGGCTGAGGGGGGGCGAGCAGCAGAAACACGCTGAACAGGATACCGAGATAGAGAATGAGCAGGTCCCAGTTTCGTTTCTCGTAGGCCGCGAAACGGAACCAGAGAAACGCGATGGCGCCGGGAGCAACGAGCATCGAAAGATTGGGACCGAAGGAAATCTGGTTAGCGATGATGCGCGCCTGCTCGGGTGAGAAGAATACCATCGAGCGAAAAGCCGGACTCATCATCCACGGAAACAATGTGGTGAGGTACGAGGCCAGGAGAATGGCCGCGGGCTTCAGAGCGGCGCGGACGCCACGATTACCTGCGATGTACACCAGCAGGTAAGGAACGCATACCCACAGATGGGATTTCGAGCCGAGAGCAAGGCCGAGAACAACCATTGACCAGGCGGTTTTTCTGCGCCGCAACAGATCGAGCGAGAGCACGGCGAGGCCGGTGGGCACAATATCGAGCTGACCGTGCCAGTAGCAAACGTAAATAACAATTGGCGAGTACCAATAGAAGCGCAGCACGCGGGTGAGCCGCCCAGGGTACCAGCTTGCGAGAATGCAGGCGATCAACACGTCGAAGGCGGCGATCGGCAGACGGGCAATCAGGAAATGGGCCCATCCGGAGGCGAAGAACTCAGGGGAAAAGAATGGCGCCAACAGAGCGCGCGCCGCACTCATCGCGTAGAGCATAATGGGCGGATAGGGAAAAGCGTCCGGCACTCCTTGCGACAAGGCATGCTTCCAGGGATCGTGAAATCCGCTGGCTACAAAGTAATTGATGAACGGCCCAAAAAGGTCACGCAGGAAGTGCGACGCGACCAGCGTGCCCAGCAACAACTTTCCCGCGAGTACAATCCAGAATCCGGGCGAACGAAACAGCTCCGCGGCTACCGGTGAGGGCTGCTGATCGAGATCGGCAAGCACCTGCGGGCGCAGCTCCGACAGTCCTGCCGCCGGAGACGTCGCCTGTAGATGCTCGGCTGCCGTCATTTATTTATTCCCCACCGTCCCCAGCTCGAACATGTATTGGATCGTTTGCCCGATGAAGCGGCAGCGCGATGCGAGGCTGAAGGCCCAGTTGGAAGCTCCGTGAATCCGCGGCGGAAATGCGACCGGCACGGTACGGATTGTGAAACCGTAAGATGCCGCCGTGTAGAGGACGTAGAGATCGAGCTCGAAACCGTCGGCGGGGTGCTTCAGGCTATCGAGAAGCGAGCGATGGAAGATTTTTGGCTGGGCATTGATGTCGGTCAGTCTGCGTCCGAGCAGGGCGAACGCGATCACGCTCATGGCGGCGGTAATCATGCGGTCACGCCAGTGGCGGCCGTGGCGCCGTCCCTTGATCAGGCTCTTTTCCGGATTGGGCGAGGCGCAAAGCGTATGGAACGCGGCGAAGACATCGCCGGCGGCGCACTGCATATCCGCATGGGAGAAAGCTACGAATTCGCCTCGCGCGTCGCATAAACCGCTCATGATTCCAAAACCGTACCCACGATTCACGGGAACCTGCACGACGCGGGCGAACGGATAAAGGCCTGTGGCAAGAAGGCGGTCGAGTGTGGCGGCTGAGTCATCCGTGGAGCCGTTCTCCACGAGGAGAAGCTCGGCGGGAAGATCTTCCCAGCTTTCGCGATATCGCTCGAGAAGGAGGGGAAGGTTGCGCGACTCGTTATAGCATGGCAACACAATCGACAAGCGCGGCCTGGTCAAAGTCATTCCTCCTCTCCTCTTCACGCTCCGGTTCTGCGAAGGCATGATTCGCGTTTTGGCGGAACCAGTCTTCCCAGTACTCGAAGGTGCGGACGTCATCCGGGGTGCCGTAGCAGACGTAATGTTCGACGTCGAGAGCACGGGTGCGATAACCGGCGTCGATCAGCACGGCGAGAACAGAATCGAGGTAATACTCACCGTTGATTCTTTCGTTCCGGGCCATGAGTTGACGGATGGCCGTGGACATTACGCGCGCTTCACGGAACCAGAACATTCCAGTAATGCCGCGGGCCTCGGGAACGGGCGAGTCGGGCACCTGTTTGCAGCGAACGGATTCGACCAGATCGCTGTGGGGCGCGGTCTGGACCCAACCGTATTGATGCGGATTACGATTGGCATGCGGATGGTTGCGGAATGTGAAGGCGATGCAATCCGCATCGCCCGCAACCAGGCCTGCGAAGGCATTCTCATCGTAGATTAAAGACGAGTCGCAGGGCGAGACGAGGACAGGATCATTGGCGCTTACGGCGCCCTCGGCAAGCAGGCAAGTGCAGGCCTGGCCTTCCGTGCGGCAGTCAAGAGAAATCAAATGCGGCTCGCGGCCGGAACCGCGCAGTACAACCTCCAGATCCGGCTCATGCAGGTGTTCGGCGCGACAGACGGCTACAGTGCGTGAAGCCTGGGGCAAGGTCTGCAACACGCGGTCAATCATCGGAACGCCGGCTACCGGGACGAGCGGTTTCGGTTCGCGATAGCCTTCCCGCGCGAATCTGGCGCCGTCGCCGGCCATGGGAATGAGTACGGACCCGCGGCGCATGGCCATCCGCGGCGACCAGTTCGCCGAACGAGCAAAATAGTCAGACCACTTCTGATATTCTTCCAGGTCTTCCGGGGTACCCCACTGAAGGAACTTCTGCAGCTCGTAGATGTAAACGGGTTCACCGTCGGCAACCATGAGGTTGTAGGGCATGCTGGCGTAATACTCACCGTTGGTGGAAAGGCCGTGCGTGAGGGCTGCGTGGTAGTAACGCCGGAGCATCGCGCCGGAGCTGAAATAGTAAGTGCCCGAGGAGGCGAACTCATTCATCCGGTTATCGGTGAAACAGGTTTTTTCCTGAATTTCGAGTAACCAATTGTTTTCGTGCCGCGTGTAGGCATAGAGATTCGGCCCCAGCGTGTGCGGATGAAAGCCGCGGTATGCCGTCAATGCGCCGGAAGGGCGGAGTTCTTCCATGCGCCGGCAGAAGTCCGCAAAATTCCACCCGACCGCGAAGTCGCAGTAATTTACGATCACCGGTTCGTTGTCGCTGATCAGCGACTCAGCCTGCAGGGTGGCGTAGACGGGACCCAGCTTATGAGGCTCGATCGGGACAATGCGGCAAGTAGGAGCGTTGCGGCGCAGCACGGATTCGAGGGCGGTCGTCTCGAGATGACGGCGCGAACAAACGAAGATGAAGTCCGTCACACCGGGAAACATGCGTATGACGTGCTCGATCATGGGGCGGCCATCGACGGGGATGAGCGGCTTGGGATCCGGGTAACCGGCGCGGGCAAAGCGGGACCCGGCCCCAGACATTGGTATTACGACCTGCACTCGTTGCCTCCATTTGCCAGTACCTTTTGGCGATATTTCTCAGAGTCCATCGCGAGGAGTTCGGCAATATCGTGCTGCCGCAGTGGCCGGCAAACACCGCGGCGGGCGATGAGCTCACGGACAAGAACGTTGGCGAGTAACTGCTCCTCCATGGCGTCAATCATGGACGCCGAATTCGCCAGGAAGATAAAGCCGAGGTCTTGCACCAGGATTGTGGCAGTCCTCCGAATGTGCTTGCCCGGGCCGGCGAGGAAGGCTCGGGCTGGCTGCGAACCGTCGGCAATGAGGATTGCGGGTCCATTGCAAACAACGTCATCGGGGACGATTGGAGCGCATTCGAGTGGATCGGTATACGCGGCGCGGTACAACCGCTCGAATCGCGCAGGCCGTACGATGCAGGGCACGCCTCTTGCCGCGAATTCCCGCTCCAGATCTTCGTACCAGCGCTCGAGATGAGGGCGGGGCTTTGCCGGCTCGAAGGAATCCTCGGGCAGGGTTCCGAAGAATTTGCAGCCTGCTTCCAGGATTTCGTTGGTTTCATCGATGGCTTCGCCCGCGGCCCCGGCTACAGTGATCAGGCCGTGATTCTCCAGGATCAACCGGGCGGGCGAAACATGGTGCTGCTCCTCAAAACGATTTACCGCGCGATGGACAGCATCGCCCAAACGGTGGCCAGGAGGTTCATACGGCACGTATGCGGGCGGGTTCGGCAGCGCGGTTTCCAACGCTTCACGTCCGTCTTTCATGCAAGCGAAGGCGTTCGCATAAATCGGATGCGTGTGAAGGACGACGCGCCCGAGCACCGCATGAAACCAGGTTTCGAGTGAGGGGCGGAGGTCCGCGGAATCGTATACCAGTGACTGGAGATAGCTGGACATGGAGATATTCGCCGCGCCCGAGTCGAGACCCTCCACGGATTTTGAAAGATCATCGGGTTGCGGCGTTCGCATGGCGAGATATCCGACATCCTCACGAACTGCCGATAAGCGATAGCCGGAAGCTTTGATCCACATGGAGCCGTCGCCCGCTTTGACGGAAACGTTGCCGCCTGCGCCCTGGGTTATTTCAGGACTGGCGCCGGCGTACCGGCAGAGGTGGAGAAGTTCCTCAATTTCGCGCATTCCTGAGAACCTCGCCGATCTGGTTCCAGTTCTGAACCGGATATCCGAGACCTTGAGCGCCGGTGTTGTCTGGCGTTTCCCGGCACATGAAGAGAATGGGTAGCCGGCGGCGGCGCGCGATCTCGACATCGGCACGCTCATCGCCGATGAACCAGGCGTCAGTGGAAGCGCCACACGCGTCCATCCCGAGCCGGGACAGCGCGAGATCGAGAATGGCGGGATGGGGCTTCTCAGCGCCGGCTTCTTCGGAAGTTACCAGCAGTGAATTCAGGCGCTCCAGGCCCAGGCGCCTGAGTTTCCAGATCTGGCGCGCGGTTGTGAAGTTCGAGATCCATGCGATACGGATCCCCGATGCGAGCGCGAGCTGAAGCACCTGCTCACATTCGGGATCGAGTCTCAAGCCCGTTGCGTAACCTTCCCAATAAGCCTGTTCGAGGCTGCAGGTTTGTTCGAACAAAGTGAACCCTCGCAGCCCTTCAATCATTTCCTTGAAGTAGAGGAGTCTGCTGTGCCCGGCGGCATGGGATTCAATGCGGGATTTCACGGACCGGCGCGAGGCCTCATAGGCGGCGCGGAAAGCAGGTTCGTCGGTCCAGAGATTCAGTTGCCGGGAGGCCGCGAAGGCGTGTTCCAATCCTGCCGCGTGGCAGGGCTGATAAGGGTAGACCGTGTTGTCGATATCGAGCAGCAAAGCCCTGGGACGGCGTGAGAAGGCGGCAATCATGCGGCTTCCCTCGCGAGGACATCAGAAACCTCGCCCTCGTTGATGACTGAAATCCGCGAGGCCCAGTCTTCGGGGAAATCCGTGCAGACGCCGTCGACGGGCATGTTCATCAGATGCGAGCGCCAGGCCCCGATCTGCGCGCGGCCGTGGCGCTGCAGCTCCGGTGAGACGATGCAGATTTTGAAATTCCGCCGCAATTGCTTCCACACATCAGGATTCAGCGGGAGGCGAGTGAAGCAATCCACCCAGACCCATTCGACAAGACCGGCAAAGGGCAGAACCGCTTCCAGAGGCTCGTATTCGGAATATCGAACCGCAGTCTGACGGATTCCGGCTTTGGCGAGCTGAACGAGCGTTGGAAGCGCTGTATCCAGAAACCAATAGTTCTGAATAGAGTGCTTTCGCGCGAGGCCGATTATTTCACTTTCAAGCCCGTCGCATTTGGTATTGAAGATGATGCCCGCGTGGCGATAGCCAGCGAGAAACTCATTGAGGTCTTCACCTTTAATAAATGGATCGTGGGCCAGGCGCAGGCAGCCGTCGTAATCGCGCACATCGACTTCGACTCCATAACAGGGAGGGACCGATGCGAGGTGGGCAGCCGTATTGACGCGATGCGAGAAAATCTGCAAGAGGCCCTCGTGGATTCTGAAGACCGGCACGAGAGTACGTCGGCGCGATATTCAGTTATCCAAAACTCAGAGTAGCCTTCCTTGAAAATGTTTGGAAAGTGCACAGAGGTTAACAATGTGCTAACTCCAGTTAACTAACCTAAAGGGCCCAGGCTGCCGCTTACCAGGAACTTACCTACGAGAGCAGCCAGCGATCGAGCATCATTCCGATGGCGAGTCCGAGCACGAGAGTGCCGCCGGCGAGCATGACCATGGACCAGCGCCACGCCATTGAAAGTTTCTCGTTGAGCTCTTTTGTGAAACGCTCTGAGGTTGCTGTTGCCTGCGAGATTTCGGACTTCATGGAGGCGACAGCTTTGCGGGCGTCCTCCGCGGCGCCTCGGTAAACGTGGCCGAGTGTATCCGACGTGGTCGAGAACTCCAGACAGACGCTTCTCATACGCTCCGAGATTGCGCGGAGATCATCGGCGGTCCTGGGAATCGTGGATTTCACGAATTCCTGCCGCAGATTGTCATTGATTTTGCCGGCTACCGCCTCCGGGTTGATGCCGTTCGCGATGTCGCGCGGGAGCGCGGTGAGCTTGCGCTGAAGAGCATCGTGATACGCCTCGGTGGCCGCATTCATCCTGCTCATGTTGGAGACCGCGGCCGACAGGAGCTTGTCCAGCCGTTCGCGCTCTTCGGTGACGCGCGCCGGCGCCTGATCGATCAGAAGCACGAGGAACTGCATCGCGCGCAGAAGGCGCAGCATTTCGTCGGTCTCGGGAAGAAGACGGCAGTGACGCAGTTCCCGATAATATTCGGCGCGGGCTTCTTCGGGAAGCGCGGCGGCGATGCGATCGATCAGATCCGGATCGGGTGGCGGTACTTCGATCGCACTTATTCCAATGGGATCTTTTTTGATCGGATCTTTTTGGATCGGGTCAAGTACAGTTTTCACGGGAGAAGGAGTCCCTTGACTTTGTCGAATTCCGCGAATATGCGCCTCCGGTAGCTTTGGGCGCGCATTACCAGCGAGGCCTTCTGTAATTCAGGCGCGGACGTGGTCCTGCCCGCTACCTGGCCCAGGGTGACGCCGTACTTACGGATCGCGTTTTCCAGATCGGGCAGCCGATAGTCCTGCCGGATGATGGCAGGCGCGTAACGCTGGCGGAATTCCTGCGCGAGAGTATTCTCTTCCCAGTAAGTGAACGTCGCGTGCTCGGTGAGATGGTTTTGGACGATGACATAGGACACGCTGTCCTGAAGCGCAGCGGCCCAGTTAAGAACGCTCTCCACACTCGCGGGATCGGAGGTCACCACGCCGATGGCGGTAAAGGAAACGCCGATGGCGGACACATCGGGATACATCTTCTCGAACCACTCGTGCGTGACGTGGCCGGCGCCCGCGCCCATGTCGGCGAGAATCACCGGCGTATCGTCACCCAGATGATCGACGAAAGCATCGAGCCCGGCCGGCGTATGGATGTTGATTTTCGGCACACGCGCGCCGAAGTAGTGCGTCAGCGAGCCCTTCATCTTGTTCTCGATGTCGAGATCGAGCAGCGTGACATCGATCTGGTTCTCGTCGAACCATTCGGCCAGGCCCGTCATGACGCTGGTTTTGCCGACGCCACCTTTACCGCCCATAGAGAGAATGACCCGCTTGCCGGTGCTGACGGCAGCACTGCCGCGCTCCTCAACCGCGGGGTTCTCGGAATGGTGCGTCTGGCTGACGGCCGCGGGAGTGACTTCCGGGACTGGAGGGGCGACGTCTTCCATCACTACCTGCATCAGTCTGTGATTGATGCTGTCCTGGCTGATTTCTGATGGCGAGGGCTCAACATCGAGGTCCGGTTCGCTCTCAGCGGCGGGCGGATCCGCCACGGCGATTTCAGGTGGGTTCTGGGGAGCCGTGGTGGGCGAAACGTCCATCACTTCGTTCTCGACGATATCGAACCCGGCGGCGGTGATGGTGTATTCGCTGAAGCCACCCAACCGGGCCCACTTTTTTTCGCGCAGATACCAGAGGGCGGGACCGAGCTCTTCGCGAGTACATCCGGTTAACTGCTCCAGATCACGGCCAAACAGTCCGGGCAACTTATTCGCCGCCTGACGGTAGAGGTGACAAAGCACGGCCAGCCTGCGAAGCTGCTCGCCTTCGATACCGTCAAAGAATTCGCGCCGGCATAAGCGGAACCGGCCGGCGAATTCGGGGCTCTGCCGGAAGGAATTATATTCGGCGCGGCGGACGGGGTCGGAAAGAACTTCCCAGGCCTCGGTGATCCGGAGGAAAGTTTTCGCATCGCCTGTCAGGGGATTGTCGGGGTGATAGCGCGAAGCAGCCGCGCGGTATATCCGCTCGATGGTTTCGCTGTCTGCCTGCGGATCAATTCTCAGAACTTCGTAGTGATCGGCGACAGAGACGTTTCCCAAAATCGTGGCGGCGATGTCCGAAGGCAGCGCTTCCCGATTCTGGTCACCCGGCGGATCGTAGCATGACAACGCTGCGAGGAGGCGAAGTTCCGCGAGGCTTTCGGCTTCGCGCTCGACGATATCGAAACCTTCGGCGGTGATCGTGTAATCCGAGAGATCGCCGATAGCGGCCCAATTCTTTTCGCACAGATACCAGAGGGCGGAAGTGAGTTCTTCGGAGGCGCATCCGGTCAACTGTTCGAGATCGACAATCGCAAGACCCGGCGATTCGTGGGTAGCGATTCTCTGGCGATAGAGGAGACAGAGCACGGCGAGGCGGCGATTTTGCCCGCCTTTCACACCGTCGAAAACTTCCTGACCGCGCAGGCTGAATCGTTTCGAGGCGGCGTTCTGCCGGGCGACGTTGTACTTTGCGCGCTCGGCGTCACTCGAAAGGATTTCGTATGCCTTTTTGACGCGCTGAAATGCTTTCGCGTCGCCGGTGCCCCGATTATCGGGGTGAAAGCGCTCCGAAAGTATGTGGTGGACCCGCTCGATGCTGTCGCGGTCAGCGCGCGGACTGAGTCTCAGGAATTCGTAGTAATCCGGGACGACGTTTTCGTCGTTGGGCCGCGATGGTTCAGTGGGTAAAGTGAGGGCGCCGGGGGACGAGGAACGTGACCGAAGAGTATCTGGAAATATGGAGAGCATTTCATTCACCGGACGGAGTACCAGGTACCGTCGTACTAAAGTATGGGCGTCCGGTGAACTCTTCGCAAGTACGCCGATGGTTAAGTCGATAGTTAGTATGGCGGGGCGAGGTAGTGGCCTCCCCCGCCCCACGAATGGATTGTGTTAGTTCAAGACGAACATGAACAGTCCGCCGGAAACGTAGGCCACGACATGCTGCTTGCCGTCGAGCATGAACGTCTCCGGGGGCGCGGTGAGATTGCCGACCTTCGACTGCCACAGAGGCTTGCCCGTGGTGGACTCGAGCGCTTCGATGCCGCCGCCGTTGTTCATGAACAGGACGCCGCCCGCGGTGGTCAGCAGGCCGACATTGCTGCCTGTCATTTTGTGACGCCAGACAACCTTGCCGGTCTTGTAATCGATCGCATCGATGAAGTTGCCGAAGTTGAGGGAGCCGCCGGTCGTGATGCCGCCGAGGCCCATGGAGCCACGCGGATCGGGTTCCGCCAGATAGTTAATATGCAGGCTGTTGTCTTCATTGATATAAAACAAGCCCGACTGGAGCGAGAATGACGGCGGCGGATAGTTCAGAATATCAGCGTTCACCAGGGAGCCGGGGATGGTGGCGTCCTTATAGGGATTGCGTTTCACCTGGCCGCGCGCATCGAGCTGGGGTTTGTCTTCCGGGTGAATTCCCGACGCATAGTTATTCACCAGACCCAGCTTGGAGGTGATCAGGTGTTCTCCCGTGGTCCGGTCGAGCACGTAAAAGTAACCATTGCGCGTCGCCATCATGATCAGCTTGCGCGTGCGGCCATTGAAGGGCAGATCGGCGATGGCGGGCGTTTCAGTGGAATCCCAGTCGTGGGTGTCGTGCGGCGAGGTCGCGAAATACCAGGCCATTTTTCCGGTATCGACGTTGACGGCAATCAGACAGCCGGTATAGAGGTTGTCGCCGTCGCCGCGACCCTGCGTGTAAGCGGGGGTGGGGTTGCCGGTGCCGTAGTAATAGAGATGCAGCGCCGGATCGTAGGCGCCGGGAATCCATGCGGTGCCGCCGCCGTGTTTGGCTTCATCGAGGCTGACCCACGTATCCGCGCCGGGATCGCCCGGCTTCTGGGCGGTCGCGTAGAGTTCCCACTGCTTCGCGCCGGTTTCCGGATCGTAGGCCTGGAGAGACGCGGGCATATCCAGGTTATTGCTCGCGCCGATGAGCACGTGATTGCCGACTACCATGGGCGCACTCGAAACCCAGTAGTTTTCGTCGAGCGAAGCCACTTCCTTCTTCCAGATTTCCTTGCCGGTGGCGGCATCGAGGCAGACGAGCCAGTCATCCTGCTCACCAAAGAAGATGCGGTTGTTCCACATGGCGAGACCGCGATTGCCGAGACCGTGGCCAGGACGAATCTTCCAGTAGTTGTGCCAGAGAAGCTGGCCGTCATGGGCGTCGATCGCGTAGACATTCCCCGGCTGCGAAGCGTAGATGACGCCATTGACGATGAGGACGCCGCCCTGCATGCGCGCGGGCCCGCAGTTGTTGGGACCGGTGACTCCATCGCCGAGGCCGCCAACAATGAGCGGCGCCGAACCGCCACCACCGCCGCCGCCACGGCCGAATGCGAAGCCGCCTCCGCCGCCGCGTCCGCCGGGCGCGCCGGTTCCTTCCGGACCACAGGCGCTGGTGATGCTGGTGTTGTACCACGCCATGCTCAGACCTTTGACGTTCGCGGCTGTCACCTGTTTGAGGAAGCTGTAACGCCTGCCGGTGTAGTCGCCCGAGTAACTGGTCCAGTTATCGGTGAGGGGCTTAAGAAGATCGGCGGGGTCCAGAGGACCACCCTGCGCGAACAGCAACGATCCGGCGCCGATGCAGGTGAGAAATAGCAGTTTCTTCATGGGCTTCTCTCTACTTTTCCTTATTTGAGCGTCGCCAGGTACGCGGTGACGTCGTGCATGTTCTTGTCATGCGGATCGTCCAGATCCAGGACCATTTTCTTGTGCGCGGCCTGCGGGTCTTCCACGTCCACTTTGGGAACACCGTTGTTGATGGCGATATCGCGGCGCGTGCCGTCGGGCAGGGTCAGAACAACGAGGAAGTCATCCTCACTCACAAGCGTGCCTTCGATCTTCTGACCGTTCTGCATGGTCACGGTAACTTTACGTCCGCCACCACCGCGACCACCGCGTCCGCCGCGTCCAAAGCCGGCGGAGCCGGACACCCAGGCATTCTGCAGACCGGCGGGATCGCCGTCATACTTCGCGCCAATCCCTTTGAGATCGCCCGTGATCGAATGGCAACTTGCGCAATGCGCGTCGAAATAGGCTTTGCCTGCCTGCGCGTCACCGACGAGCAGATTCAGATGGAGACCCACCGGATTTCTGCCGGGAGGGCTGCCCTGCGCGCCCATGACCGCCAAAATGCTGTGGATGTATTCGGATACGGCCACGCCATCGGCCGCGACCAGGTTGACCGGCGGGTCATGTTTGGCGAGGCGGGCAGTGATGAGTTCGCCGTGCTGGTCATCCATGGCGATGGGCGAGCGCAGCAGGTTGTTGCCTTTGCCCATGACGCCGCGCATGTCGGCGGCGTGGCAACTCGCGCAATGGGCGTCGTAGAGCTCCTTGCCGCGAAGCAGGACGTCCTGCGAGGCGAGGGGGCGGATGAACTGCTTGAATTTGTCCGGACTTCTGCCGGCGCCGCGCGCGGGTCCGCCGGCGGCTGTCCCGCCGCGTCCACCGGCTCTGCCTCCGCGGCCTGCAGCCGGGGGTGGAGGCTCCTGCGCGAACAACAGCAGGCCGGTGGCGATCATGGCGAGACTGGCAGCGGCCACCATTGAAAATCTGGCCCGGTAAATCATTTTTAAACCTCCGTGTAAACTCCCAGAAGCTATAGTCTACACGCGCCTGGAGTTTATGATGTGAGGCTCAATTGTTCCCGGATCAAACTAAATTTGGCTCCGGATGGAAAGATTTTTCTTGACCCGCTCCATTATTATGTTTTACGATACATCGCAGAACATGATATGGTGACCGACCCCGCACTGCTTGTCCTTGCCAGCCTGGCCGAGGGCGATAAACATGGCTACGGAATGATGCTCGATATCCAGCAGTTCACTGGAATCGAGCTTGGTCCTGGGACTTTGTACGGAGTCATCACCCGGCTTTTGAAGAGCGGGTGGATTCGTGCGCTCGAATCGGATGACCGGCGGCGTCCTTACCGGATTACGCCCGCGGGACGCACCTATTTGCAGGAGCAGATCACGGAGCTGGACAGTGTGGTGAAGACGGCGCAGCGGAGGCTGAAGCACGCATGAGGCGGTGGATCGGGTTGGCGGCGCTGTTGTATCCGCGAAACTGGCGGGCGGAGTTTGGTGAAGAGTTTCGCGCGGTTCTCGATGACGTGAAGCCCGGTTGGCGGGTGTTCGGGAACGTGTTGAGGGGAGCGATCGAGATGCGGATGATGAACGGGAGCAACTGGGCGAAGCTGGTGGCCGCGATGGCGATTGCCGGGTCAATTGTGGGCTTCGGCGTGAGTTATTGGGTGTCGCCCGTTTATGTATCGTCGGCGACGATCAGCGTTACGCCGGTGGCGGATCCGGCGCGGCCAATGGCGCCCGAGGTATTGCGAGAGGGCGTTATGCAACGCGTCGAGGAGTTGCAAACGGAGCTACTGACCCGCTCTGAACTCGGCAACATCATCAGAGATCCGCGTCGCGCTCTGTACTCCGCGGAACTTCGGCACGAGCCACTGGAAGATGTCATTGAGCGGATGCGCCACAGCATTCGAATGGAGCCACTTCAGCCGGCGAACGGCAGCGAGGGTTCGGCCGTGTTCACGATCTCCTATGCATATCCAGATGCGGTACAGGCGCGAGCGACGGTTGGCGCGCTGGCGGCCGGGATCATCGAGTTGAACATGAATCGGCAACGAAGTCGCGATCGGAATTACGAGGTACCTCGAGCGCCGGCCGGCGAGGTCGCAAGCGTTCTCGCCGCGGCGAGCCTGCCGGTGAAGACGGATCCGAATCGTTTCGCCTTTCTCGCGTGGGGTCTCGGGATTGGCGGGCTGCTGGGGTTCCTGACAGCGTTGACGGTGCGCTGGCCTCGCCACGCCAGAAGAATTGCCGGATTCGCGACGGCGGGATGTCTGCTTGCCGGCGCCGCGTCGTTCCTTATTCCTGACCGGTATACCTCGACGGCTGTTATGGAGATCACGCCAGCGCAGCTTACCCCGGCGCAGTCCGCGACTTCCGCCGCCGATTTCCTTCGGCGAGTGGAACCGGACCTTTTGAGCGATCAGAGCCTCGCGAATATCATCGACGACCCCAGACTGGGGCTGTATAAAGTTGAGGGAGCCGCCAAATCCCCAGGAGAGGCGATCGAGGAAATGCGGAACAATCTGAGCATCACACCAATGAGCGGCGGCGCATTCAGCGTCTCCTTCACCTATCGCGACCGGTTCAAGGTCCAGCAGGCCGTGGCAGTGCTGATCAGCAAGTTCGAGTATCTGAATATGGCGCAGAGCGTCACTACGCAACCCAAGACCGGCGAGGTGCTCGACGTTCTGGATATCGCGAACCTGCCCCATCATCCGGTGTTTCCTAACCGCTGGCTGATCGCCGCGGCAGGTCTCTGTATCGGGGTATTGATCGGCGGGATTACGCTGCGCTTCCGAAAGCCTGGAAGGCCCGCTTTTGCGGGACCGCAACGTGGCAGCAGTCCCGATTGCGGTCTACCTGACCCATCCGTTCATTTACGGTCTGTTTTGAATCAGATCGTTACTGCGGGGTGACGATCCCCGGGCGGCGGTTGAATTTCCGCTGCCGGATGGCATGCAGCGCGTCAGCGCGTTCCGTAGCCAGATGCGCCATATCGGTAGCCGCGAACGTCAGGGTGTGGGATCCGCCGGTGATCGCGCGCTTCTCGAGAAACTGCCGGCAAAGTAGCGGCAGCTCCTGCAGGCCAATGGTATACCCACGGAGAAGCGCGGTATCGACACTGACCGTAAACTTCGCGCGCGTGCGATCCTGCGACACGCCGTCAAAGACAAAAACCCGGACACCAGCCGTTTGCCGATAATTCTCCAACAGGTATTCCATAGTTCCTCACGTATCGTCCGGCTCGCGAGCATCGGGCGTTTCCGCCGAGGACAAGTCAGGATCCTGTTCTTCGGCGGCGGGCGGATTTCGCTTCCGCTCCAGCCGCCGAGCCAGTTTCTCCTGTTGTTTTTCTTTCAACAGCAGCTCGCGTTGTTTCTTTTTATACGTTAATGGTCCGCGTCCGGGCATGCGCGAAGGCTACCAGCGCTGCCCGCGATTGCCATCGCGACGTTGACCGCCACCGCCGCCGCCGGGCCGGCGATTAAAACCGCCACCGCCACCACCGCCGCCTTCCGGCTTGGGACGGGCTTCATTGACGTTCATGGCACGTCCACGCAACTCGGTTCCGTTCAACTGCGCGATGGCTGCATCGGCCGCCTGCCGATCGCTCATTTCGACGAACGCGAAGCCGCGCGGCTGTCCGCTCTGGCGATCCGTCACGATGTGAACCCGATCGACGCCGCCGAACTGGGCGAAGACGGATTCCAGATCAGACTGGGTGGTATCGAAACTCAGGTTTCCAACGAAAATATTGGTCATGCCGTTCTCTCTCCTCAAGGGGGGTAACAATATGCGCCCAATTGGCAGGAACGAAGCAGCAGTTTCGCTGAAACCGATATGGGAACGTACAGCAGAAGTATAACAGCTAATACAAAATGGCAGCGAGGGGGACAAACAACCGGTGCGGGCTGAAGTTCAGTTCAGCCCGCGAATCAAGGATCTCAGCGGCCCGCGCTTATGCGGGGCTGACCTGCTCGGCCTGGAGACCTTTGGGGCCTCGCTTGACCGTAAAGGAAACTTTGCTTCCCTCTTCGAGCGAACGGTATCCCGCCGCCTCAATTGCCGAAAAATGGACGAAGACGTCTTCGCCATTCTCGCGGGCAAGAAAGCCAAATCCCTTGGCTGCATTGAACCACTTCACGGTTCCTGTTTCTTTCATGTTTAAACAACTCCAGTTCCAGCGATGTAAATCCATGCTGATCGAGTGAGGAAGAACGAAAACGGAAGAACCGTTAAGGACAGGTCAAACGATATGCGGGATATTCAACAGCTTGCCTCAGGGTAGCACACGCCAGAGGGCCGCTATTGCAGCTCGAAACCAATCGTGCGGGTGACAGTTTCCGGGCCGCTCGAATGCGAGGCGGTGATTTCGAGCCGGTAAGAGCCGGAGGAGAGCTGGGCTGTGGGAACGGTGGATGCCACCGGCACCACGGGCTTGCCGGGTTTGATGTAACCGGCGACGCTGGCGACGCCGCTATCGGATTTCACCGCGCCCGATTTATCGAGAACGCGGAAGCGCATGTTTACGGCCGCGGGCGACTGGCCGACCAGGGACGGCTCGTAGATTTCGGTATAGAACAGAACGCGCTCGTTCTTCTGGAAACGCGTATTCGCGGTGGGGATAATCTGGTGTCCGGCGGCGACGAGCGGAGATGCGCCTTCGATCATATCCGCGGGGAGACCGGCGGCGGGCGCGGAGGCGTTCGCCAACTGGCGGCTCAGTGCGATAGCGCCCATGGCGAGTTTCGCCGGATCGCGCGGCTCCACGGTGACGGGCGCTTCGGTTTTTCCGAAGACGCCCTCAGACGGGCTGATGGCGGCCTTCACGGTGTATTTGCCGGGCGCGAGCGAAAGCTGGTTTTCGTAGTGAAACGGCAGCTTCAGGAAGGCATCGGCTTTTTTCTGGTCCGGGAAATTGAGATCGACCGTTTCACTGAAGCGGGAGGCGACCGAACCATCCGGCGCGTATGCCGCACCCTCCACAGCCAGTTCCCCGTGGTACTTACCCTTCTCCTTGCGAACCTTCACGCCGGCGGTGGGCGCATCGAGAACGACATTGACGTGCGCGCGGTCCGCACCCTGGCTCCAGAACCACGGAGTCTCGATGGAGAGCTTGAGCGAGCCGTCGGCTGTTCCGGCGAGTGCGGATTCCAGTTGTTGGGGAGGAACGCCGCCGGCGCACCAGGACTTGCGCGAATAGACGTCGTCGGCGCCTTCCACTTTGATTTTCAGCGCGTGACAGGAGCCCGCGGCTGCCGGGGCGGAAGCAAAAGTGACGGCGTAATAGTGGTCCTGCAACTGGAGGATCTGGCCGAGAGCATCCGGCAGAAACTGGGTCGGCCGAATCCATTCGCCGCCAGTGCTGCCGGAGACGGTGCTTCCGTAGCCATTGCTGGTGGAGATGGCATAGATGGCGACGTCAGCCTGGTTGGCGGCGTCGAGCGCGGCATTGACCTGCGGGATTGCTTCCTGCGCGAACTGCTGGCCGCCGGTAAAGAAGAGAACGACTTTGCGCCCGCGAATGGGGCGGAGAGAGTCGGCGAGGCCACGCAGGATTTCGGCCATCGCCTGGCTTTGGATGATGGCGTCACCGCCGGCCTGGGAATCGCCGAGGGCGTTCGAGCCAGTCACGATGGCGCCGGCCGTGGCCCCGGTGGTAATACTGCCGAGCCGAACGCTTGTGGCGGTTTCATCGAGCGCGGTCTTGACAGCCGCGGTATCACTGGTGAACGGCTGCAGGATGGTGACGCCCGCGCCGCTGCGGATGGCGGCGACTTCGAAATAGATGTCGGGGCGGGTGGAGGCATCGAGAAAGGTGGCGACCCAGTTCCGGATGTTCCCCTGCAGGGCGGCGCTGATGGTGGTGTTATCGAAGAGCAGGACGACCGCATGGGGAACGCGGCCGAGCGGCGTGACGGAGGTGACGGGCTGGTCTTTGCCGTCTTCGGAGACTTTGAAATCTTTGGCGGTGAGGCCGGTGAGCAGGGCGCCTTTCGCGGCGGGAATGGCGTCGATCGTGACAGGCTCCTGGGCGGTGAGGGCGGACAGGGCGAGGGTCAGCAGAAAAATCGTGCGGATAAAAGAAGACAGCATCGGAGTTTTATTGTTTCATAGCCGGCCTGTATTTGGGAGGAAAATGGCGAGGGTTACAGGGATTTTGGGTTGAATCGCGGCGTACCGATACGATCGCGGAGACCGCGCGCTGCAACATGGCGCGATTATAGCCCCGTCACGACTCGAGATTTAATCCGATCAATTCGTCGCTGGCGAAATCTTCGTACAGAATTTCATCGGACGGCGAGGCGAGTTTTCGGATGATCACGATAGCCGCTGTCATCACTGAGACTGTGGCGATATAAGTCAGCCATTTTGACGCCGCCCATTGTTCGGCCTCCACGACCTTTAGCAGCGCCAGCGGGAGGAGCTGTATTGTACCCGCAAAGACGAGATGGAGTTTCGATTTGCCGGGAAGATACGAGCAGGCGAACGGAATCTTGCGGAACGTGATCAGCCAGGCTTCGATCTGCAGCATGCCCAACAACACGAAGAGAAGAAGATATTTCGCAGTGTCAGCCGCAGGCCAAATGCGCAGGCACCAAATGGCCGCGCCGATCGTCGTGGGCAATACCGCGAGAACAAGCAACGCGCGCCGGGCGGTGATGCGCGCCGTGGCGGCGCTGCTGATTGGCAATATCCGGAACAGCCAGTTGGCGCGCAGATCCAAAGGGCGCGAAAAGGCGAGGCGCGTTCCGACGATTGCCAGGCATAACATCAGCAGGCTGGATGGCATGGGCGCTTTTGTCACGGCGATCATGGCGAACCCGACACCGAGGTAAAACGCCAGGTTCATGCGGTGCTGGCGGCTGCGTCCCAGGGTGCGGAGGGTGAAGTGCACAAGCGCCGTCTGCGGGCGGCTTCCGAAGCGCGGAAGCCAGAGACCGCCGCGAGTGCTCGGGAGAATGTCCGGTTCCTCGGCGATCTTTCGCATGGTGCGCAGCCAGGAAAGAACGAACGCGATGAGCGCGATCGTGGCAGCGACGGCCAGGCCGATAGCGGCGCGGCCCGCAAGCTGCGACAGTGCGGGATCCGGATACTGTCCGCTAATCGCGTTGAACAAGCCCATGAACCAGTAGTCGGGAAGCCAGGCGAGCGCACGCTGATTTTCCGGGGCGGCCAGCGCCTTCGCGGTCATAAACGATGGCTGGAGGAAGATGACGCCGAGAAAGAGCGCAAAGGCTCCGATCTGGAGGAACGATGAAATTCGCAGAAACCAGGGGCGCGGCAGCAGCCCCACGATGCCCTGCAGGCCGAGCATCGCGCAGTAGAGAAATGCGCCGGCAGCGGGGAGCGTGATCCAGTATGCCGCGACGAAGCGGAGCCAGGCCAGGAAGCCTGCGCCCTTTGGGGTGAGGGCTCCGGGCCATGTCGTGCCGGCGAGACAGTGCAGCGCGAGGACCGTCAGCCCGAGAGAGGAAGCAGCGGCTGCGACTTTCGCGATGAAGATGGCCTTGCCGCGTACGGGGAGCGGCGCGAGCACCTGCACATCGCGCCGGTCGGGAAATGTGCTGTCCCAGTTCAGCAGGGCGAAAATGCCGACGACCAGCATGGTGGCCTCGATGAGAAAGCGCTCCGCCAGCCACGTTATTTCACGGGTAGGGTGTTGGCTGCCGAAGATCAGGGCGGAGTACCATCCCGCGAGGCTGATGAACACCAGCATGGCCGCGAACTGTCCGAAGAGCTGGCTGGCGTCGCCGCGCGCGGAGGCGGCGAGAAATTCCACGTCCATCAGACGGAAGAGGAACTGGCGATAGAGGATGCGCGTGTGGGACACGTCAGGCTTGGATGAGATTGGCGATATCGGTGGCGATCTGGGTGGTGTTCTGCTCGACCGCGAGCTGCCGGAAGATTTCTTCAAGCGTGGGCAGGGACATCAGGCCGCGAAGACCGTCGATGGAATCGTCTGCGACGACTTTGCCGCGATGCAGGATGACGACGTGGCGGGAAACGCGCTCCACGGTATCGAGCTCATGCGAGCTGAAGAGGATGACCTTGCCGCGGGCGGCCAGTTCTTCGATCAGGCTGCGGAGAACGAGCGATGTACCGACGTCGAGACCGGAAAAAGGTTCATCGAGAAGGATGAGATCCGGATTGTGCAGGAGCGCGGCGGAGAGCAGAACTTTCTGGCGCATTCCTTTTGAATAGGAGGACATGGGGACGTGGCGATCGCCCCAGAGCCCCAGCATGCGCAGCAGGCCTTCGATGCGGGCGTTTGCCGGTTTGGAGGGAAGATCGCGCAGTTGCGCCACCATGACGAGGTATTCGAGGCCGCTCAGATGTGAATAGAGATAAGGCTCTTCGGGGATATAGCCAAGGCGACGTTTGAAGGCGAGGAGATCGTGGCGGATCGGCTGTCCGTCAAAGAAAATTTCACCGGCGGAAGGTTGGATGAGACCGGTGATCATCTTCATGGTGGTCGATTTGCCGGAGCCGTTGGGTCCGAGGTAGCCGGTGACTTCGCCGGGACGCGCGGTGAAACTTACGCTGTTGACGGCGATGAGGCCGGTGAATTTCCTGGTGACGGCGCGGAGTTCGAGCGTCATCATCAGTTCAGACTCGCCGGGTCAGCGGGGATGGATCGGGAACTTCGTAATCGCGCACTTCGAGGGCGAGGAACGTAGTGAGCGCGGGAATGAGAAAAACGGAAAGACCTCGATGAGGCGCCAAAACGTCGTAGAAATAAAAAATCTGCGAAAAGTAGATCAGGAGCGGAACCATCACCCTCGGTGTCGAAAGAGCAATTTGGCAGAGTTCTTTGAGCGAACGCCACCACACACGGGCTACGCCGATAGATCCGCGCCGTCGGCGGCCGTCTTCCAGATCATCGAGAAATACCTGCATCATTTCGGGGCCGAAATCTTCGCGTAGTTCGGCGGGATAAAGGCGAAGCAGCAGAGAGTAGATTTGTGCGTTCACGGGATGACCTCAGCGAAGATTCAATGGTTCGGGAACGGCTCGGTCGCCGATGTAGAGGGCAGCGAGCGCGATAGCGGCGGAGACCAGGCCCGGAATCGTCAGAAGCGGGACGAACTCCGCAGGCGTATGGGGGAGCGCGGAACCGGGATCGCGAGGCGCCAACAACAGCAGGCCGCAGAAATACAGCACCTGCAGAAGGTAAATCATCGCAGGTACCTGAACATAGCGGCGCGAGAACGTCGAGGGCAAGGCAATGCAGAACAGTTCTTTGAGCGAGCGCCACCAGACACGGATGGCGCCGCTGTCATCGATGTCGTCCAGAAACACCTGCGTCATCTCGGCGCCGAAATCTTCGCGGAGTTCGGCGGGATAGAGACGAAGCAGCAGAGAGTAGATGCGTGCGTTCACGTAGGACCTCAGCGTAAATTCAATGGTTCGGGAACAGCGCGGTCACCCATGTAAAGAGCGACGAGCGCGGTAAGGGCGGAGGCCAGGCCCGGAAACGTCAGGAGGGGGATAAACTCCGCGTCCGAATGGGGGAGTGGGGAGCCAGGGCCGCGAGGCCCCCACATCATGATGCCGCCGAAATACGTCACCATCAGGAGGTACATCATGGCTGGCACCTGAACATAGCGGCGCGAAAGGGCGGCGGGCAGCGCGATGCGGAAGAGCTCTTCGAGCGAGCGCCACCAGACGCGGACGGCGCCGCTGTCATCGATGTCATCCAGAAACACCTGCGTCATCTCGGCGCCGAAATCGTGGCGAAGTTCCGCTGGATAAAGACGAAGCAGCAGGCAATACACGCGCGCGTTCATGATGCGGACCTCACGGGGCGAAGACGCAGGGCTTTCGATTTTTTCACGATGGCCTCCATTCTTTGGACTTCCGCCCCGAATGTGGAGTTCCCTTCCCGGGTCAGGCTGTAGTACCGGCGGCGGCTGTCGCTGCCCGCCGGGCCCTCGACTTCTTCGATCCAGCCGGAATCGAGCAGGCGTTGGATGGTGGTGTAGAGCGTGGCGGGTCCGAGGTCGAACGCGTTATCCGAGAGGGTGCGCGCTTCCTGCATGATGGCGTAGCCGTGTTTCGCGCCGCCGGCGAGGGCGAACAGGATGTAGAAGGCCGCGGGCGCAAGTGGTGTGGCGGAGGAGTCCATGATGGTTAGTTGTCGGTTGGTGTCTTTTCTATATGATCGACGATAAATTGCTCGACCGGGGCTTTGCGGGATTCGAGTTTCAAGCCCATGGAGTGCAACGCCTGGGCAAGGGTAACGCCGTTGGCGCCGGGGTCCAGAGCTTCGGCGGTGGCGGCATTTTCCGGCCCGTCGATCCCGGAAGATTTCGCCATGGCCATCGCTTCGGCCAGGGAGATGTCGAGCGACGCATCGTAGTTGCCTTCGATTCCGGTGGCGTCCACAATGCGTTTCGCGGAAATGCCGCCGCCGATTTGCGTGAGAAGCCGCGTCGTCATGTCGGCAAAACCGGGGAGCGTCGTCATCATGAAATCAATGTGGATCGTCTTCGCCGCCTGGTTGATCTTATAGGCCATTTTTCCTTTGAGTCCCATATCGATGACCGAACTCATGGTCGCCATGTCGATTTTGCCCCGCATAGGGCCGTCCGGCCCGTCCAGCACGATCTCGCCCGGCTTCGGAGGGGCGTCTTCGTCGATCGGGACCGGCTTTTCCGCCGACTCCTTTAGCTTCGGTCCGCCCTTCCCCACCACGATGGCGAGGACCGGGTGCTCTTCCGTGGTGCGATGCATGACCAACTTGAAGCGATCCTCGAGCAGCGTCTGAAGCATGCGCGGCGCATCGGCTTTCGTGGATCCCGCCGGCAGTTTTGCGACGATATCGAAGCGTGTGGTCTGCATCCAGTCAGGACCGGTGATTTGGTAAGGCCTCGCGCCATAGGCATAGGTCAGCAGCGTCCTCAGATCGAGGTAATCGTATTCGGCGCGTGTCGAACTGATATGAGCCCCCATCGGCATCTTGCCGGATCGCACCATCGCCATCATGGTGGGGCCATCAATCGGCGCCGACGGCCGGATGCTGGCGGCTTCAAACGCCGGCCGCGGCTGGGCGGATGCGGCCGCCGCCAGGACGGCAATGGCAAGGATGTTTCGTGTGGGCGTCAACATCTATCTGTTGTGAATATATCATTGTTTGATATATTGTCAACGGATATTTTCAGCTGACGCGCAGGGCAAGCATGGGATCGATCCGCGACGCCCGCCGGGCCGGCAGATAACTGGCGGCGAGGGCGATGGTATCGAGAATGATGCCGCCCTGCCGTTCCGCGACGAAGCGGCGCGGTGAAACCGACTGATCAACAATCTCCTGCATCGTGCGCGGTTCACTGGTATTGAGCGACGGATCGAGCGGCGCGTCAGCGCGGAACGAATCGCGGACGCCATTGCCGCGGGCGTCAGACGGGCGTGAACCACGAGATTCACCGAGCCGTATTCACTGGTCTGGCGCATCGGGATGTAGAACTCGAAATCGCCCCTCCAAAGTCATCTGTAACCGTCGTGGTGAGTCGGAAAAGTGGTCACGCTATATTGGGCACAATGTCGGCTGACAGTAAGGTTCTCGATCTTTATCTCCAGACAGGCGCGTATCTGCGCGGACATTTCAAACTCAGCAGCGGCCTGCACAGCGCAGCCTATCTGCAGTCCGCTCTTGTCCTCGCTCATCCTCAGCACGCCGAAACGCTCGGCCGGATGCTGGCGGTTGCGCTGCGTCCGCTGATCGGTCCGAAAGGCGTCAACCTCGTCATCTCGCCGGCGCTGGGCGGGCTGATCATCGGCCACGAAGTGGCACGGGCGCTGGGTGTGCGATTCCTGTTTACCGAGCGCGATGCCGACCGCAGGATGTCGCTGCGGCGCGGCTTTACTCTGTCACCCGGCGAGCGCGCCGTTGTTGTGGAAGACGTGATCACCACCGGCGGCAGCACCCGGGAAGTAATCGACGTTCTCCGTGCGGCCGGCGCGGTTCCCGTAGCGGCCGGGTCCATCATCGACCGCAGCGGCGGAGCCGCCGACCTCGGCATTCCGCGCGCGGCCCTGACCATCCTGAAAGTGGAATCGCACGAGCCGGAGAAGTGTCCCATGTGCGAAGCGGGCGAGCCCGTCACCAAGCCCGGCTCGCGGCCTGCATAAGATTTTGCCGCGCCGCATCCGCATCATCGTCGCGTACGACGGCACAGACTTTCATGGCTGGCAGGTGCAGCCCGGACTCCCCACGATTCAATCCACGCTGGAAGAAATTATCGAAGGGATCGAAGGCCGCGCCGTTCGCGTGGAAGGCTCGGGGCGCACCGACGCCGGGGTTCATGCGCTCGCCCAGGTCGCGGCGTTCACCATCGAAAACCCAATCCCCGGCCCCAACCTGCGCCGCGCCATGAACCGGCTGCTGCCCGCGTCCGTTCGCATTCTCGATGCGGAGGAAGTGCGTCCGGATTTTCATCCGCGCTTCGACGCCGCGGCGAAAACCTACCGCTACACCATTTTTCGCGATGAAGTCTGTCCGCCGCCGGAGTGGCGCTACGTGTACCACCATCCGTATCCACTCGACGAAGAGGCGATGTTCCGCGCGGCGCGGGTTTATACGGGCGAGCACGATTTCAAAGCCTTCGCGGCCGCCGACCATCGGTCCGAACCCGCCTCCACCGTGCGTACGATTTTCAGTTCCGTGATGGAGCGGCGCGGCAACAGGATGGTCTACACAGTGCGCGGCAGCGGGTTTCTGAAACACATGGTGCGAAACATCGTGGGCACGATTCTCGAAGCCGGACGCGGCAACATCAGCGCCGATACGATGGCGAAAAAATCAGGCAGAACGGCTCCGGCCAAAGGTCTGACGCTCGTATCGGTCGAGTATCCTGAATGAAGTGCCCTGCCTCTACGACATTGATCCCGGTCCTTACTCGCCCGAAATCGTGCGGATGATCGTTGAGATCCCGCAGCATTCCGGCAACAAGTACGAATACGACGGCGAGCTCGGCGTGTTCCGCCTGGATCGCGCTTTGTTTTCACCGATGCACTACCCCGGCGACTACGGCTTCATCCCCGGCACTCTCGCAGAGGACAATGACCCGCTCGATTGTCTGGTGCTGGTGCAGCAACCCAGCTATCCGGGCGTGATGATCGAAGTGCGGCCGGTAGGCGTGCTGAACATGGTGGATTCAGAGGAGGGCGATCAGAAAATCCTCGCCGTGCCGACGAAAAATCCCCGTTATGACCAGATCCACACCATGGATCAGATTTTCGCTCACGTGCGCCGCGAAATCGAGCACTTTTTCACGATCTACAAGGAACTCGAGGGCCGCGTGACAACTATGGAAGGCTGGGGCGGTCCCATGGAAGCCCGCCGCGCGATTGTGGAGAGCCGCCAGCGGTATCTCGATATTAAAGCGAACGCCAAACAGGCATAAACCAGCCCGTTACTGCTTCGGTTTCGGCGGCGTACTGCCGTCATCCAGCTTTTCGCCGGGCCGTAAGAGCGTGGGAGGCTTGCGCATCGGCTTTGTGACCGCATCGGCGGCTTTTTCTTCCTCGCTGCCAGCGGCCGGATCGAGGCCGGCCTTGCGCTCAGCGGCATTCACCTTCTCCACGGCCTTACGCTCGCTTTCCACCTTAGCGTTCACTTCCTTGCCGCGCTCGCCTAAATCTTCGCCGGCGGTATCGATGGAGTCGCTGGTGGCTTCGATTGCATCTTTCAGCTCGAAGTTATACATCTCCAGATCGGAGGGCGCGGAGGCCTGCATTCTGTTGAGCTGACCGAGAAACGTCTTCTCGCCTTCGATGATGATCGGGGGAGCGAGGGTAAGGTCGAGTTTACGGGCAAGGGCATCGTCAGACACGCTCCCGATGGCGTCCACGATGGCCGTGTAATCTTCGAGCAACTGGCGGATCTCGCCCGAGCGGCCCGCGCGATTTTTCGCGAGCATGGACTGGATCTGATCGAGCCGCTGCTTCGCGAAAGTCAGATAGAGTTTGATGCGGGCCACCGGTTCCTGCACTTCGCGCACCTGATCGGTCTCCGAAGAGGTGAGGAAGTCGTGCTCGGCGAAAGCAGGGAGCGCCACCATCAGGATTCCCAGCGGCAGGATTGCCAGCAGCCGCGAAAGATTTCGCATGGTTACTTCTTCCTTCCCATGATGCCGTAAAACCAGGCGTCATGAATCGCTTCGATCTTCTTTATCGGCTCATCGAGCAGGGAGCGCTGATCGATGTCCAGCGTTTCTTTCAGGTCGCCCAGGCGATGCAGTAATTCGTGCGACTGCAGTTCCGCATTCTTGAAATTGCGCGGATTGCGGGACGGAGTTTTGCCGGAAGCCTCAAACGAATCCCGCGAAAGCTCCATCGCCGTCAGCATGTCGGCGATGTTCTTCCTGAGCGAGGCATTATCGCCGTTGCCGGCCGCCTGCTCGGCGGCGCGTTCGGCGGTGGTGGCATATTCGATGGCGGCTTTGGCGCGATGCTCGGGATTGGTTTCAGCCCGCACCTGATCGAGCGTCAGCTGGTTGCCGGCAGCAAAGAACAGCAGCGCGAAGAGGGCGATCATTTCCCCAGTTTCCTTTCGAGTATGATCACTCGCTGGCGGGCGCGGAACTCGTCATCCGGATATTTACCTGCCGCGGCCGTCAGAAATTGCCGGTACGCTTCAAGCGCGGGCTTGTCGCGGTGGAGCTTATCGAGCGTAATGGCGCGGAGATAAAAATCACCGGGGATTTCCCTGCCCAGCGTGCGAACGCGGTCGAGCGCGGCGAGGCCGGCGTCGTACTCTTCGGCGAGAATCAGCACACCGGCAAGTTCGTTGAGCGTCTCGACGGAATCCGGCTTCAGATGCGCGGCGGCCTGGAATTGTGCGGCGGCGGCACGGAACTGGCGCTGGTCGCGCAGATTGCGCCCGTATGACATGTGGAGGTCGAAATTCTGCGGATCGCTTTCCGTTGCGATTTTCAGCTGCGCGAGCATTTTGTCGCGCATGCCGGCGTCGCGATAGGCGTCGATCAGCGCCATCTGGTTTTTAGTAGTTGGCGTCTGCGCCACCGTGGCTTCGAGTGCCGGAATAGCGGCCTTCGCGTTGCCGCTGGCGACCAGAAGTTCCGCCATGCGTTTCGATGCGGTTGGATTCGACGGAAACTCGCGGAGAATCGCGATGGCCTCGGCGCTGTGACCGGTGCGGTCATATTCGGCGGCGAGTTCGAGCAATGCGTTGTGGAATGAAGGATCGAGCGTGGCGGCGGCGCGGAAACTGGCCTCCGCCTCAGGGAATTTCTGCTGCTTCAGGAGAGAGCGGGCGAGGCCGAGATTCGCTCCCGCCGATTTCGGATTGGCCGTAACGGCGGCGCGAAACTGGTTTTCCGCTTCGGCGAACTGACCGGCATCAAACAGGGCCTGGCCGTAATAGAAGCGCGGCCGGAATTCGGAAGGCTTGGCTTCGGCCGCTTCTTTCAGGGGCGAAAGCGCGTCGCCGGGCTGATGGTCGCGGACCAGCAGGATGCCGAGGTTGAGCTCGGCTTCATAAAGACCTGGCTTCAGATCGAGGGTTTTGCGCCAGGCGGTGACGGCGTCGGCATCCTTGTTCTCCATGCCGAGGACGAGCGCGAGATTGAAATTCGCCTGGAGATCGGAAGGATTGGCCTCGAGCGCTTTGCGGAAAAGCGGTTCGGCCACGGCGGGTTGATTGGCATCGAGCGCCTTCATGCCCTGCGCGAGATAGTCCGGCGGTTGGGCCAGGGACTGCGCGTAGAGGGGCACGAGAATCAGCACGCCCATCGCCACCATGTAACCAGTTTAGAGCTTCGGGCGCGGCGCGCGGTAACAGCCCGGCGTCCGCCTGTTAACCGTTGGCGGAAAGACCCGCGGCGGCGGAGAGTCCGGCCGCGCCGACCACGAAGATGACCAGCGCGATCATCAGCAACGTACGCGTTTTGCCGTTCGCGCCGCCGAATTCCTTCCAGCGCATCAGGCCCCAGATGCAGCCGATGATAATCGCGCCGAGCAGCAGCGCACGGGATGCCACCGGAGAAACGATATTCGGCCCCTGCGCGCGCGCCGCGACCAGAATGGCGCAAAGCCAGCCATACCAAAGCACCCCGCCGAGCAGACCGAGGAGATGGAATTTCGACTTGCCGTTGAAATAAGCGGTGAATTCGAGCGGCTCGCCGTGAATCGGCAGATTCATAAAGAACAGGTTGAACACAAAGGTCGAAATCATAATCCCGATCGCGAAGAAGAGACCCAGGGAATACGGTCCCAAACCGTTTTCACCGACGCGCGCGGTGTTGATCAGGGGGAAGCATCCACCCGCGATTGCGCCACCCACAATGGCCAGAATCTGGCCTTTCATGCTGACAGTCTTTTTCGTGCTCTTCGTCTTGCCTTCGCGCATCAGCGCGACCAGCCGCGCCATTGCCTGCTGGCGGAATGCAACGGTCAGCACGATGGCGGCGGCCAGCACCAGCGCGGCGCCGCCCCAGGTCATCGCGCCATTTCCGCCAGGCGAAGTGAAGTACGTGATGAGCATCCCGGAGGCCAGCATCATTCCCATGCCCGAGACATAGGCGATGGTCACACCGGAGAGCGAGAGCGCGCCGATGATCAGCATGTTCCCCAGATTGAACACGACGCCGGCCGCCAGTGCATAGGCCATATTGTGTTTGCCGGCAATTCCGAGGTCATCCATCAGGGCGAAACCGTCCCAGCCGAGGCTGCCAAACGTGAACCCGACGATCACCGCCGCGAGGACGGCGCCGATGGCGAAGTCGAAATAATAGAGTTCAAAGCGCCACTTCGATGTCATCCGGTAAGTGTTCGCCCACGTACCGAGGCAGAGCATGCCGATCGCAAGCAAAATCAGATTGTAGAGCTCGCTGCCGGGGAGGATCATCCTTTTTTCTTCCAATTACCGCGTATTTTGAACGCGTTGGGGCTGAGACACAGGCCCGCCCGCTGGTGACACGTTCTTGTCAACAATAGCACAAGGGAGCAGCTTCCTTTCCGAGTAATAGTACAAACCATAGGAGACGGTTCGGCCTGGTACCGGCGCGCAGGTTGGATGCTTTTCCAGCCATAGGGGACGGGCGGTGGCGGCGCGGTCGAGTTGCGGAAAAACCCTGGCTTCGAGCCAGAAAAGTCCGCCTGCGGCAAGGAGAAAGGCGGCTGGGAGTGCGAGCGAACGAAAGCCGAAGACCAGCACACCGGCTACGGCGGCGGCGACGGCGAGGCCGCTGAAGGCCAGACGCCAGTCGAGGGATGCGGCGCTCAACCCATCGGCCGCCGCCTGGGGGACAATCGCGGCGGCGAATGGCAGCGCGCCGAGAAGAATCACGGGCACAATCAGCCAGCGGTCCGGACGCGGACTCGCCGCGAGGCCAGCGCCCATCAGAACGCAGGTCACCGGGGCGAGCGGCAGCACATAGCCGGGCAGTTTATTGATCGATGCGGAAAAGAAGATCAGCCCCAGAATCAGGATCGCCGCGAGGGTTCGAAGTCGCCGATCCGCGGATAGCCGGCGGAACGCGAGCGGCAGCAGCGCGAACCAGGGAAAGAGCAGTCCGCAAAAGACCGGCAGGTAAAACCACCACCGCTGCCCATGCTGGCGTGAGTTGTTGAGGAACCGGCCGACCTGCTGCTCAATAAAAAGCACGTAAGGCAGATTCCAGCCGTTGCGCATGGTCGCGATGATGTGCCACGGCAGCGCGACGGCGGCGAATGCGGCGATCGGCCACGAGGCGAACCATCGCTTCCAGTTGCGGCGATCGAAAAACAGCACCGGCGTGAAGAGCACGAGCGGCGGCACGCTTTTCGCCAGCACGGCGAGGCCGAGGGCAGCCGCGGCGGCGATACGGTCGGGTTCACGGCCCTCACGCGCGAGCGCCAGCAGCACCGCGGTTGTAAAAAACACCGCGACCGGCAGATCCGTGACGGCGACGTGACTGTAACCAAGCCAGCCGCCGGTAGTTGCCAGGATGGCCGTTGCGCACGCGGCCACGCGACCGTTCCAAAGCGCCCGCAGCCGCCACCAGAAGAACGCGAGAAACGCCACGCTCAGCAGCGCCATCGGCAGACGCGGCGCCAGATCCGGGCCGAGACCGAGCCGGAAACCAGTGGCGGTCATCCAGTAAAGGAGCGGCGGTTTTTCGAACCACGGCTGCCCCCAGAGGCGAGGCGTGATCCAGTCGCCCGTGCGCGCCATGGCGCGGCCGATGTCCGCATAACGCGGCTCATCGGTGCTGTACATCCCCATCGACGTGAGGTTCGTCAAATAGAGCAGCGCCACGCTCGCGAGCGCGAGCGCCGCGAAGATCCACCGCCGCGCCGATGTCTTTGCCAATACACGAGTATGACGCGCCGCCGGTGCGGTATAGGATGGCAGTGTGAGCCGACCTGAAAATCCCTGGATTGACATTTCCGTCAACGTCCGCGAAAGCATGCCGCAGTGGCCGGGTGACCCCAGCCTGAGCTTCGAACGCGCGAAAGAGCAGACCAAAGGCGACGTTTGCACGCTGACCCGCGCCAGCATGAGCGCCCATACCGGCACCCACATGGACGCGCCGCTGCACTTCGTGCCGAATGCGAAAACCATTGACCAGATGCCGATCGACGCGACAGTCGGCGCGGCCCGCGTCATCCATATCAAAGACCGCACCGCGATCCATCGCGAAGAACTGCTGCCCCACGGAATCAAACAAGGCGAGCGCATTCTCTTCCGCACAAGAAACTCCGATCGCGACTGGCAAAGCCTGCCGTTCGACGAAGAGTTCGTCTACATCGCGCGCGATGGCGCCGAGTATCTGGCTGAATGCGGCGTGCGCGCCGTGGGCGTGGATTATCTTTCGGTCGGCGGATTTCGCGTGGATTCGGTGGAAACGCATGTGGCGCTGCTGGGCAAAGGTATCTGGATCATGGAAGGGCTGCGGCTTGCCGGGATCGAAGCGGGCTACTATGAGCTGGTCTGCCTGCCGCTTAAGTGGACGAACTGCGAAGGCGCACCGGCCCGCGCCATCCTCCGCCGCGCGGAGCGGGCTGCGTGAAAGGTGGGGCGGTCTTCCCCGGCGCGCGAAAGCTGGGAGTGATCCATGATGTTCCGGAGCCAAAACTGGCGAGCGCCACCGGTGTGCTGCTGCGCATGCTGCAGGTGGGCATCTGCGGTACGGACCGGGAGATCGCCTCATACATGTTCGGAGCCGCGCCGGATCGTTTCGACTATCTCGTCCTCGGCCATGAGGGACTGGCTGAAGTCATTGAAGCGGGCCCCGAAGCGCAGGGCATCGAGCCGGGCGATCTGGTGGTCCCCACCGTGCGCCGGCCGTGCGAAGATCCTGGCTGCATTGCCTGCCGTAACGACCGCGCGGATTTCTGCACCACCGGCGTTTATCGCGAGCACGGCATCCAGCGCATGCACGGTTTCCTCACGGAGCTGGTGGTCGACGAAGCGCGCTATATGCGTAAAGCGCCGCCCGCCATTCGCGATGTGGCGGTGCTGGTGGAACCGCTGACGATCGCCGAGAAAGCATTTATTCAGGCGGAGCGTGTGCAGACGCGGCTGCCGTGGGAGAAGCCGGCGCCGAACGCGCTGGTGCTTGGCGCAGGCCCGGTGGGGCTCCTCGGCGCGATGGCGCTGCGGCTGCGAGGTTGCGCGGTCACTGTCTATTCGCGCGAGCCTGAAACCGACGCGCGGGCGGGAATCGCGCGGGCGATTGGGGCGAACTACGTCAGCGGTAAAGCCTGGAAACTCGCGCAGATGGCGAAGAGCATCGGGAATATCGATCTCATCTACGAAGCCACCGGCTCCGCCCATCTTGCATTTCAGGCGCTCGAAGTACTGGGCAGCAACGGACTGTTGATTCTGACCGGCGTGCCGGGCGCGCACGCGCCGGAAGCGATCGATCTCGGCTCCATGATCACGAAGATGACGCTGCGCAATCAGTGTCTGCTCGCCACGGTCAACGCGGGCAATGACGCTTTCGACCGCGCCATTTCCGACCTCACCGAAATCTGCGCGCGCTGGCCGGATGCGGTTCAGGGCCTGATCACGCGGCGCTTCCGGCTTGAAGAATTCGAGACGCCGCTCCGGGATGCCGCCGGAATCAAGAGCGTGGTCCAGATAGCGTTATGAATCCCGAACGGCTACGGCTCAGCGAAGACGCGGCGCGCCGCAAAAACTGGAAACGGTGGGGCCCCTATCTGTCCGAGCGGCAGTGGGGCACGGTGCGCGAGGATTACTCCGAAAACGGTGACGTCTGGGAGTACTTCCCCCACGATCACGCCCGCCTGCGCGCCTATCGCTGGGGCGAGGACGGCTTGCTCGGTATCTCCGACCGCGAGGGCCGCCTCTGCTTCGCTCTCGCGCTGTGGAACGGTCAGGACCCCATCCTCAAGGAGCGCCTCTTCGGCCTTGGCACCAAAGAAGGCAATCACGGCGAGGACGTCAAGGAGTGCTACTTCTACCTCGACTCCACGCCGACTCATTCGTACATGAAGGCGCTCTACAAGTACCCGCAGCGCGCTTATCCTTATGACCAGCTCGTCGCCGAAAACAAGCGCCGCTCGCGCGCGGAGCGCGAGTTCGAACTCATCGACACCGGCATTTTCAGTGAAAACCGCTACTTCGACGTGCAGGTGGAATACGCGAAGAATGCGCCGGACGATATCCTGATCCGCATTCGCGCGACGAATCGCGGGCCCGATGCCGCGCCGCTGCACATCCTCCCGACGCTCTGGTTTCGTAACACGTGGGCCTGGGGACGCACCGGCGAAGGCTATCACCGCAAACCTTCGCTCGCGCTCGCGACGGCCGGCGATACGGTGGTCACGCAGCACGAATCGCTCGGCACCTTCGCACTTGAGGCGCTGACGCGGCCGGCTGAATGGGTGTTCACCGAAAACGAAACGGACTTCACCGCGCTGTTCGGCACGGCGCACACCGCGATCAACGCGTGCCCGTGGGTGAAGGACGCGTTCCACCGCTACGTCGTGAATGGCGAGACCGGCGCGGTAAACCGGGCGAATTCCGGCACGAAAACGGCGGCCGTCTACAAAGCGGATCTCGCGCCGGGCGCGTCGATTGAAATTCGCATGCGGCTGCATCCGCCGGCGGAAACCCGCGCGATCGATTTCGATGCCATCTTCGCGCAGCGCATCGCGGAGGCCGATCAGTTCCATGGTTTTCCCTATGAGGCGCCGCCCTCCGAGCCGCTGCGCATCGCGCGTGAGGCCGAAGCGAATCTGCTTTGGTCGAAGCAGTTCTACAACTACGGCGTGCTCGAGTGGCTGGAGGGCGATCCGGCCTATCCCAAGCCGCCCGAGAGCCGATGGACCGGCCGCAATCAGGACTGGCTGCATCTTTACAACCGCGATGTCATTTCGATGCCGGACAACTGGGAGTTCCCGTGGTACGCCTCCTGGGACCTCGCGTTCCACATGGTGGCGTTCGCCGAGCTCGATCCGGATTTCGCCAAAGATCAGCTCGTGCTTTTCCTGCGCGAATGGTACATGCATCCGAGCGGGCAGATCCCGGCCTATGAGTTCCAGTTCGGCGACGTGAATCCGCCGGTGCATGCCTGGGCCGCCTGGCGCGTCTATAAAATCTCGGCGCCGCCCGGCAAGCGTGACCGGAGTTTCCTTCGCCGCGTGTTCTCAAAGTTGCTTATCAACTTCACCTGGTGGGCCAACCGCAAGGACGTGGAGGGTTCGCAGATCTTCTCGGGCGGCTTCCTCGGGCTCGACAACATCGGGGTATTCGACCGCTCCAAGCCGATCGACAATTGCGTGCTGGAACAGGCGGATGGCTCCGCGTGGATGGCGTTCTACTGCCTCACCATGCTTGCCATCGCGCTCGAACTGGCGCATGAAGATCCGGTCTACGAAGATATCGCGTCGAAATTCTTCGAGCACTTCATCGCGATCGCCGACGCCATCAATACGGTGGGCGGCACCGGCCTTTGGAACGAAGACGATGGCTTCTATTACGATCAGCTTCGCGCCGGCAAAATCACGACGCCGATGCAGGTGCGCTCTGTAGTCGGGATCATTCCGCTCCTGGCGGTCGCGGTTCTGGAACAGGAATCGATCGACCGGCTGCCCGGGTTTAAAAAGCGCATGGAATGGTTCCTTGCCAATCGCAGTGATCTCTACCACCAGATTTCCATGATGGAATCGGCAACGCGTGAATCGGCGGACGGCAAACACCTGCACCGCCTGCTCGGCATCCCGACGAAATCGCGGCTGAAGCGCGTGCTCACGCGCATGCTCGATGAAAAACAATTTCTCTCGCCGTGGGGAATTCGTTCCCTCTCAGCCGAGCATGCGGCGAATCCTTACGTCCTGCGGCTGGATGGCCAGGAGTGGCGCGTCCAGTACGAGCCGGGCGAATCGGAGACACCGCTTTTCGGCGGCAATTCCAACTGGCGCGGCCCTGTCTGGTTCCCCATCAACTACCTGATGATTGAAGCGCTCGAGCGCTACTACCATTTCTACGGCGAGGATTTCCGCGTGGAGTGCCCCACCGGTTCCGGCAAACTGATGAGCCTGCGTGAAGTAGCGCGCGAGCTCAATCGCCGCCTGTGCGCCATCTTTCTGCCCGGCCCAGACGGGCGGACCGCCTGGCAGGGCGATGACACCATTTTTTCGGCAGACCCGCACTGGCGCGGACTGACGTGGTTTCACGAATACTTCCACGGCGATACGGGCCGCGGCTGCGGGGCTTCGCATCAGACCGGGTGGACGGCGCTCGTGGCGCGCTGTCTGCGCGATCTCGCGGCTACTTCCGGTTCAGGTTGATAAACCAGTAAGGAATCCACGCCGCCGCCAGGATAATATCGAGCAGGTACGCCTTGCGGTTCAGCGGATCGCGCCACGCAAGCCAGGCGGCCCGCATACCGAAGATTCCGAACACAAACACGGAAACATAGAACCATTGGACGAAGGGCGCAATGATGAAAGTGGGCAGGAGCCTTCCGCCCGAAATACGGCCCAGCACCAGAACCAGCAGCGTAGCGAAAAGAAGAACGCGGAACAGAACTCGCATAGGCGGATCAGCTACGGGCGCTCCCGCACCATCACGGTCGAAGGCGGCAGCTCTGCCGGATAAGTCTTCGAAATGTGATCGTGAAAGGCCAGGTTCTCCTCATCGGCGATAGCCCAGAGCAGGCCGAGCCCGCCTGAACAGTAGCTGAGCCACGCGGCGGCGAATCGCACCGCGCGGTCGCGCGCATCGAGCGGCGCGCCATCGAAGGTGACCAGATGAAGCTGCGCTCCGCTCATGCCGGCCGTTTCGCGGCCCGCGATCGCCCACACCAGTCCGTACAGCAGCGCGATCAGCGCAAGCGACATCGCCATCATGATCCAGAGCGCTTTCCCCGAACCGAAGCTCGATCCGTTGAGCCCGTTCAGCGAAATGAATGCGCTTCCCACAAAGATGCCGAAACCGATCGCCACCATCGCCGCGTCCATCGCTCCAGCCGTCAGCCGGCGCATGGGTGGCGCGACGCGGCCGTCGCCGGAAACCTGCGCGGGCACGCCGGTGCCAAGGACCCGTTCATTTTGCGCGCCGTTCGGACGAAAATCCAGATTCCCCTGCCCTGGTGCCTGCGCCTTCTTCGCGATGCGCGGCGGGGCGGCGGGCTTCTTTACGCTCTCTTCACCTTGAACAAAGGCGGGCGGAACGAAGGCAGGTGGAGCAAAGGCGGGAGCGGCAGCGGCCGCGGCGCGCGAACCGGCCTGGCGCTGGATCGCTTCGAACGGAATCACTTTGGGGATGGCGGTCATGCCTGGCTGCACCGGCGCCTGGGGCGTCTGATAAAACAGCGGAGCCTGCTCGGGCGTGAGCTTGACATCCCGGTTCTGCTCGACCGCCGGCGCTTCGGAAACCGCCAGCGCCGTGTTACCGATCCAGGCAGCCGGCGCGGGCACCACGATTCCCGGCATTCTCCGCCCGCAATGCAGGCAGCGATGGTCGTCCTCTCCATTCATCAATCCACAGTGCTGGCAACGCATTTTTTACTCTCTTGTATTCCTTCGCCGGCGGGTTATCTCATCCGCCGCGCATTCCGGGAACCAATGCCAGGAACGCCTCCTCTTGCCACGCAACTAATGCCGTGCTACGGTTGCGAATTGAGGAACTTTCCCCGCTCAGTCCCTATTTTCTGGAGTAACATAATCCACGCGGGTTGTCACGAAAAAACGCCAGTTTTTTCAAATATTTCCGCGATAGTTCTCACCCTCGCCTTTATCGCCCTGTTACCCAATTTTGGCAGGGCCGCCGACACTGCTTCTCCGCCCCCCACGCCCACCCCGCAGCAGGAAAGCGAACGCTCCGTCGAGAAGCCCGATTTCAGCGTCCGCGTCCCGCGTCCCGACGCACCGAAAGACAAGAAGGTGATTACCTGGTCAGCCGAATGCGGCAACGCCACCACGAATGACTGTGTGGATCAGGCCACCGACGATCATGGCAACTGGCATCTGCGGGGCGTTGGGAACGGCCAGGTCGTCTTCGAATTCCCCAACGCCACGTTGAAAGCCGACACCGTGGATTACGACAAGGAAAAAGACATCGCCACCGCCACCGGGCGCGTCTACTATCGCGATTACGAAAACGATGAAGTTCTCTACGCTTCGAGCGCAACCTACAGCACCGAGACGGAAAGCGGCGAGTTCAAAGACGTGCGTGGCTACATGAAGGCGAAAATCGTGGCGCGTCCCGGCGTGCTCACTTCGAAAGAGCCTTTCTACTTCGAAGCGGCGCGCGTGGAAAAGATGCCGGAGAAGTACGTCCTGCACGATTCCTTTATCACGGATTGCGAAATGCCCCGCCCGTGGTGGACCATGAACAGCACGACGGTCGACTATTATCCACGCGATCACGCCGTGGCCCATAACGCCGTTTACCATTTCCGCGGCATCCCGGTTTTTTACTTTCCCTGGTTCCATAAGTCGCTGAAGACCGAACCGCGCAAGAGCGGCTTCCTCACGCCGAACATCGGCAACAGCTCGACGCGGGGTTTTATGTTCGGCGTCGGGTATTACCAGACGCTCGGCCGTTCCATGGACGTCACCTACGTCCTCCAGGATTTCACGAAGCGCGGCTATGCCCACGACGTCGAATTCCGTGGCCGTCCCACGCAGGGCTCCGATTTCAACCTGATCTTCTACGGCGTGCAGGATCGCGGTGTCCTGCAGAACGGTACGCTTCTGAAAGCGCCCGGCTACAGTATCACCGGCACCGGGGGAATCAAATTCGGTAAGGGCTGGGTGGCGCGCGCCTCGGTGGATTACCTGAGCTCTTATCTGTTCCACCAGCAATTCACCGATTCCTTCACCCAGGCCATTATTTCGGAAGCCCAATCGATGGGCTACCTCGAAAAGCACTTTGGGGCGTACACGTTCGATGCTTCCGCTTCAAGAACGGAAAACTTCCTTAACGTCACGCCCGGCAACTCCGTAGAAGTGCGTTCGCTGCCGGAAACGGAACTCAACACCGGCTATCAGCAGCTCAGCGGCGGACCGCTGCCGGTCTATTACTCGCTCCACGCGGGCGCCGGACTTTTCCATCGCGTGCAGCCGAGGCCGCAGGGGCAACCGGCGCCTTACTACTACTCGACGAGTCAGTTCAGCGCGCGCGCGGATCTGGAGCCGTCGCTCGCGACGGCACTTCACTTCGCCGGCTTCACGCTTCTGCCCGAAGCCACGCTGCACGAACGGTATTACACCCAGACCATCTCGAACTACGTCGTTTCAAGCACCAATCTGCTCCGGTCCGCGCCCGAAGGCAAAGTGGATCTGATCTTTCCCTCCATCGCGCGCATCTTCAACAGGAAGACCATTTTCGGCGACAAGCTGAAGCATGTCATCGAACCGCGCGTCCGCTACGACTACGTGACCGGCGTTCCGGACTTCAACAACACCCTGCTGTTCGACCCGAGCGACCTGCTCACCAATACGCGCGAAATGCAGTTCGGCCTCACCAACCGGATCTACGCGAAGCGCGGCAACACGGTCTCCGAAATCTTTTCCTGGGACCTGAGTTCCAAATACTATTTCGATCCCACGTTCGGCGGCGCGCTCATTCCCGGCCAGCGCAACGTCTTCGCGAGCGAGCTGAACCTCTCCGGTTTTTCCTTTCTCGATGGACGCCGGCGCACCTCCCCGATTGTCTCCACGCTGCGCGCGTCTCCGATCCTCGGCCTCAGCCTCGCGTGGCAGGGCGATTACGATCCCGACACGCAGCGCATCGTCAACAGCTCGGTTTCGGCGAATGTACGATTTCACCGCTACTTCATCACCGCCGGCAGCGACCAGATTCGCCCGAACCCGGATATCGCGCCGCCGGCCAATCAGTTCCGCAGCACGTTCGGCTTCGGCGATAACAACCGCAAGGGGTGGAACGCCGCGTTTTCGATGGTCTATGACTATCGTTCGTCGCTGCTCGAATACGGCATCGCGCAGGTCACATACAACACGAGCTGCTGCGGCTTCAGCATGCAGGTAAGGCGGCTCGATTTCGGAACGGTGGCGGAGAACCAGTACCTGGCGTCATTTTCCATCGCCAACGTGGCGTCGGTGGGAACACTCAAGAAGCAGGAAAGAATATTCTGATGAATATGAGAACGGCTCGGCTTACTCTCGTTCTGGCATTCGGCGCGCTCGCGGCCACAGCGGCCCCCCGCACGGAGACCGTCGACTTCGCTCCCGGCGGCACGATCCGGATCGATCGCGCGGATGGCTATCTCTCGATTGAAGCGTGGGACCAGCCGAAAGTCGAAATCACGACGAACGAGACCGCCAGGGCTGAGATCACGACCTCGCATCCCTCCCCTTCTGAGTTAGTCATCCAGACGGAGCTCACGCACCACCCGAACTTTGCGAAACGTGTTTTCCACGTGGGCATCCATGCCGATGCCGACTATGTAATTCGCGTCCCGCGCAACTCCCGCCTGGTGGTCACGCGCGCGAATGGCTATGTCGGCATCACGGGAGTAGCCGGCGATATCGAAGCCCACGACCGGCGGGGCGATATCGTGCTGATGCTGCCGGATCTCGCGAAGTGCGATATCGATGCGCGCACGAAGGTTGGCGTCGTGACATCGGACACGCAGGGCAGGATGAGCAACCGCCGTATCACCGGCGAGACTTTCGCTTCCGGCAAACAGCAGACCCGGCGCCTTCGCCTCCGCATGGGCTTCGGTGGCATCACAATTAAGGAACTGCCCGCCGAAGCTATCGGCCCGGCATGAACCGCCTGCGGAACGCGCTGATCGCGTACGCGGTGCTCGGCATCGCGGCCTTGTTTCTGCTGAACGGGACGGCGCTGCTGATCGTCGGCGTGGTTCTGCTGGCTTTCGCGGCGAAGACGCTGCTCTGGCACTTCAAGCCCGAAGATTAATTCGCCGAAGGCCGTTCCACCCGATCGATCACGAGGGTATTCCGACGCGCCGTTGCCGCCTTCAGTTTCAGCCCGAGTTGCTCGTCTAACCCGGATATCTCACCGGCAAAGTACCGACTGATTCTGCCGGGCAGGAAGGGCAAAACGCGGTTTTAAAAAAAACGCGTTTTTTCGATGTCCCTTGTTTTGAATAGATAGC
>Ga0134125_10000628_pt1 | contig 46724 bp, 61 predicted proteins | sample KB31751_FD_96464 | JGI IMG/M metagenome (GOLD analysis project Ga0134125, IMG submission 96464) | Terrestrial soil microbial communities with excess Nitrogen fertilizer from Kellogg Biological Station, Michigan, USA - KB3-175-1 | ecosystem: Environmental > Terrestrial > Soil > Unclassified ...
CATGTCGCCGGACAGGGCGGTGGTTCCGGTGCCGCAGTTGGTGCCGTGACCATACTCGAAAGTCACGTTCCCTGCGCCGCCGGAGACGAAGGCGATCTCGGTGATGTTCGCGGCTCGAACTGACGAGCCGGTAATCACCTTGGTCGTGGTGGCCGAGGAGATGGCCAGCTTGACCGAAGTGTTCGGCGCGCCGATAGACTGCATCGACTGAGCGTCTGCCACACCGAACAGGCAGAGAGCGGCCGCAGCCGCCAGGAGTAGCTTCTTCACTTCTTTGCTCCAAGGTGAGAACGGGGTCCGGACTTCAGCTTGATGTGGAAGTCTTTCGGGTGATACTTCGGTCGGCCATCTTCGTGAGTCACCCCACCATGATGGTCGAAGCCGTGAACGACTTCCACTTCGTGCCCTTCCAGCACCAGTTGGCTGACGAAGGCATCGACGATCGCCGCCCTGTCGGGATGCGGGTCGTGGTCGAAGGGGACATAGTGGTAGCCGTCCGGGTGTTTCTTGACGATGAGTGTCGCCAGTTGTTGCTTCTGCATCAGTCGTTTCCGCTCCCGTCGGCCAGGGTGATGACGAACGACGAGATGGCGATAGTGTCACCCGCCGTGATAGTCGTCGTGTTCATAATCATGTCGGCAAGACTTGTACCGCACGTCCCCTGAGCCAGCGTGGTCGGAGTGTTGTCGTGCGTATAGAAGTAGCCGGCGGTACCACTCGCCGCGGCGTTGGTGTCTGAGGCGATCGCGTTCGCGGTGGCAGTCGCGAGGCCGTTGGACCCGCCGTCAGTGCTCGCCGCAAAGGCTGTAGCAGAGAACTGGCAAGCGTTCGACAGACTGGTTCCGGTCCGGGCAGCCCCGCAATTGGAGGGCAGCGAACCAGTCCGAATGTCGATCTTACTCGGATTGGTGTAGAGAGCCGTGTACGCGTCCAAGGCGGTCCGCGCACCGTGCATCGAAATCATAGGGGTTGCGGTCAAGTGATCCTCCTAACCGAAGACGGTAAACTGGCGAAGTGGGTTAAGCGCAGACAAGTCGATCGCGAAGACTTGAAGTTGCGGGTTGGCAATCGCCAACGCCACGGCTCCTGTTTCTTCACGACTTCCTCGGACGGTGAAGTTCATCTTCTGGATCGCCAGCGTAACGGCTCCAGTCTCCTTCCGAGAAGCGGCAATCGAGAACGTAGGATTAGCGATCGCGATAGTCGCCGTCTTGTTTGCAAACGAGGTATCACTTGCCGAGATTGAGAAAGTCGGGTTCGCGATGGCGAGTCCCACAGTTGCCGACTCTGTGGAGACGCCAGGAGCGACGTGGACTTCGGTGTGGCCGCAATTACTCGCGGAATTGGGGGCGGCGCTGAAAGTCAGCTGGTCGCCGGTGTTGAACGTGTCGGAGCTAACTGCATCGCGATAAGTGCCGATGGTCGTGGACCAGGAGACCGCTCCAGTGCCGTTCGAGCCGCCCTTCCTGATCCGCAGCGTACCAGTCCCACCCGCCGCATAGATATACATGGAGAGTTGGGTGAGCTTGACTTGATATTGGGACGGACACTTGACGTCAGCTTCCAACTGACCATTGATCGCGTTGATGCTCGGGCAGGCAAACGAGGTGACGTTGATATTACCGCCGCCTGTCCAGCCGCAGCTAAACTCATAACCGCCATCATCAGAGACGAACCGCATGGCCTCACCATACGTTCGTTCAGTCGACGTCGCGTTCACGCCGTAGGAATACAGGTCGTTGATCGCGTAAGTCGCGGAATGGGTATTGTCGTCAGCCCAAGTGCCTGCCGAGGCCAAGACTGTGACACTGGTGTTCGACCCGTTGATCCGGCCAGTAAACGTCTGGAACCCGTTGGTTTCCCAGACTTGAATGTTCGAGATAGTCCCCGACGAGAACATCTTAATCTGGGCGGCCGACTCGGTTGCCGAGGCGAAGACGCCGCCACCGAAGTAGCCACCACCGTTGTTACCGGAGGATTGCGAGCCTTGACCCAGCCAATTGGTCGCCTTGCTAGAACCAGAGTTGAACGAGGTGTCGAACAAGTAGCCAATGCAACCAAGTTCAGTAAACGTTCCGCCGACTACCTTCGTGCAGAACTTGTCGCCATTTGCCACACTGTCCGTATGCGTGGCGTCAGCGAAGATGCCAGTCGTAGTGATCGAAAGAGACTGATTACCATTCGAGTTATTCTTATTCGAGGTAATCGTGATCGTACCGGTAACGGACTTGCAGTTGGCGAACAAGCCCGAGAACTGGCCAGCGGGAACTCGCGTCTGCGAGTGGGCTTGATCTTCCCCGTCGTTCTCTCCAGTCAGCGAGACGTAGAAAGTCGCAGCCCCCCAATTGACGGTGGGCGGAAGCGTTCCTACAACCCAGCTCTGGGAGGCTATTGGACTGTCTCCTTCGGCTCGTAGTGAACGGTGAACCCGGTGTCGTGGTACTCGGGCCGATAGTCAGGATGACCTTGGTGCCAGTCCTGATGGACCCGGTGCGCGTGTTTCACTGGGTTCTTGTGCCAGTGCTTGTCGCAGCCGACCCGGCGGAACGCCTCAGGCAACGGACCAAAGTGTCCATGCGCCACGCGGGCGTTGTGGAGTTCCTGATCGTCGATAACGTGGTGCGCCCGGTGGTGAGGATCGTCTTCCTCTTCCCACTTGTAGGCGTGAACGCACCCACAGTGATACGTCACGGTGTTGTAGTGCGTCGTCATGTTCCCTCCGGCAGCGCGAGATAGACGGTGCCACTGATGTTCGCGAGTGTGCTGTCAGCCGGGCTCGGCGCCAGTAACTCGAAAACGGTATTGGCTGGAAGGGTGTAGGCAGAAGGGATCACAAGTGTCCCGACCTTCGCCCCTGCAGCGACGTCGATGTGAGCGATTTGAGTCGGGACGCCCGACAAGATCGCCTTGATTGGAAAGGTGACGCTCCCGGTCGGAGCGAACTGGAGCACGATAGTCCAGCTCGCTGACGCAGGGTCCCACACAACGTCGTGGTTCCATGCACCGGAGCCTAGAACTTCGCCGGAGGCTAGAAGCCCGGTGTCGTTGAAGCTGAAGCCAGGAAGCATCGAAATGCGCTGGACATTAGCAACAACTCCACCGGACGAAAATCCTGGTCCCAGGGCAATACCCTTCAACCACTTCTCGAAAGGGTTCCGAGACGGGCCTTGGGGCATTACTGCTCCGGGACCAGGAAATCCGGGCTTCCTAGCCAACGCGGTTGCGAGCCTCGCCGAGCGAAGTGACTTTCGCCTTCTCCTGAGTGTAACCCGCTCGGTTCGCCATGTCGACGAAGGAGATGATCTCATCAGGCGGCGCGTCGCCGACCACTCGAGCCGTGGGCGTGCCACTGGCGCCCATCGTCATGGGAAGCTGCTCCACTGCCGTCACCCGGGCTTCGGGCTTGGCCTTGTAGTAGTTGTCCATCATGACTTGGGCGGCTTCGTTCAAGGGCTCCAGATGGGGCCCAGGCTCGCCGTCGAACTCGATGATCTTCCCTTCCGGGATGAGGTTCGGCGCGAGGAAGGTGGCCTGGAGAGTCTTGTACCGCGGCACCTGCCCTTCGGGCAGAGGCTGTTGGGCACGCGGGTCCAGGACTTCCTCTTGCACTTCGTCTGCCATGCTTTTTCTCCTTGCTGGCACGGCCGGCTACTACGCCGACGTGTAGTTGTTGGGGTAGATGAGGCGCTCTTCCCGCTCGGCGGCCAGATACGCCAGGATCGACCCGGTGGTGAACGGCCCGGAGGCCACGGTGTAGTTCAGCCTCAGGAACCGCATGGGGTTGGTATCCCCCGCCGGAAACTTCAGCTGGATGTCCGGCCAGGCAACACGGAACACCCTGGCGCCCACGATCAGTTGCGCTCCGGTCAGGACCGGCGAGAACAGGAGATCGTAGTAGGTGCCGGGAGACCCGGAACCGTTGTCGGGTGCCGCCTGAACGGCGATCTGGAGAGTGGGGGTGGCGCCATTGTCGAAGGCCGTGATGACCTGACAGTGGAGCTGTTGCCCCATCCCGTTGTTGTTGCCTGCACCGATGTCCCGGCCCGCGAGCAGGTCAAGGACGTTGGTGGAGACAGCGGTGGCAGTGATGGCTTGGCCGGTGGCCGGAGCCGAACCACTGAAGATTTGCGATGCGTCAAGCATTGAAGTTCTTTCAGTTGGAGTGTCGATACGTACCTATGCCGTGGGCATACGTATGTATCAGGTCACGCGGCTCTCAGTGGTGGTGAGCGCGTCGACGACTCGGATCGGGATGCCCCGGAACGTGGTCACCGACTTGCCGTCCCATTCCTCCATCTTGAGCAGGACGTTGGTCTTGTTCATCGCCTGCAGATCGAGGTAGGTGGCGATGGTACGGTTGACGTAGATCGCCGACCTTCCCATGACCACCTTGTCCGGCGCATCCGAGGACTGGACCGGGCCGACGCCAGCGGGCTGGATCGGAGTCTTCTGCGTCATCCTGACCAGGGTGTTGATCAGGTTGGCGGCGGTGCCGCCGTTGAGCAGAGTGACGTCGATGTTGCAGCCGCGAACGGCGAACCGCCAGTCGTGGATCGCCAGACCCAGCTTCCACGACAGGTAGTCGCGGTAGACCGGGAGTTGCTGCGCCGGCGACTGGGTATCCAGGCCCCACCCGAGACCAAAGTCTTGGTGCTTGAGGCCCGCCTGCGTCCCCTTCGGGAACAGGGCGTGGATGTGCCTCGGACCCCACGTCACCAGCCACATGGAACTGTTGGTGGAGCCGGTGCCGCCGCAGTCGATGACGTTCTTGGCGATCGGCGAAGTCGCGGTCGAGACGGTGTTGTAGATGTTGGCGAGGCCGGTCAGCTGAGTCGGGTCGGTGGCGCGGTTCGCGTAGAACAGGTCACTGGCGACGAGCTGAGACATGCCTTCCATGTGCAGCGCGACTTCTTGCGCCCGAAGTTCTGCGAGGTTGCCCCCGAGTTCCGCGAGCGAAGCGTCGTACTGCACCCAGTCGCCGTACTCCATGCAGATCGCAGTCTGCTTGGCGACGCCGGCCATCGTGATCGGAACGCCTTGGTTGTAGACGCGGCGAGCCGGGGTAGGCAGCTTCACGACTTGGGTGTACTCGAAGGCGTTGCCCGACTGACATTCGACAGTCAGCATGTCTTCGACGATCCCGTTCTCCTGCGAGAGCAGGTCGACCAGAGTGGCGATCTTGCCAGTCGGGTCATGGCGCAGCGCCCACTCGGAGTAGGTGAATGCGCCGGGAGTGATGATAGCCATTGGTTATCCCTAAGTGGCTGGTTGCGGTTGTTCGCCGTAGAGGGCGACGCCCAGCGTCTTGGGTCCCTTCGGAGCCGGGTTAGGCGCCGGAACGGGAGACCCTTCGGTCAGGGCGAGTGCCATCTTGTGAATGAAACGAATGACATGAGGGTTCCAGCCCGCGCCGGTGACTTCGAACGCACGGCGAGCGTCCGGAGTTCCGTACTCGTCAAGGACCTTGCCGAGAGTGGTTTGGACGTCTTTCGACTTGTCCCCACCAATCACAGGGTCGGCCTCGATTTCAGCCTTCCACGTGTCGATCGTCGTGTCCCATGCCTTCTGGTTGGCTTGCGCCAACTGAGTCACGAGACTCTCCATCCCATCGAAGTACATGCCGGCCAGGCTCTGGGCTTGTTCTGTGGTCAGCTTCGCTTCCGCAGCGAAGTCTGCGAACTTTCCCAGTAGCGCTTCGTCAGGCTCTGCCCCTTCAGGGATTTGGATTGCGTCACGGTAGTTCTGGGCCGTCAGGGCTTCCCCTTCAGGCTTCTCCTCGCCCTCTGGCTTTTCGCCTTCGGGCTTCTCTTCACCTTCGGGCTTCTCGCCCTCAGGCTTGGGTTGGTCACCCGCACCGGCCGTCCCCAGAGGCGATCCTTCGCGGGGAGGTGCGGGATCGGCGCTAGCCGGGGTCTGACTCGTCGGTGGTGTCCCCTCCGTCGTCGGAGTCGGGGCCGGTGCGGGATCGTCTGCCATTGTCTTGCTCCAGTTTGGTATTCTCTTCCATCGCCAGCACGTACTCTTTCGGGCACAGGCGCTGGACGTCCGCGAGAAGTTTGAGGCCGATGTTCCTCTCGCCGGCTGCGAAGTAAGTCTTCTGAATGGCGCCCTCGCCATCGAAGTACGCGATGTTCTCGAACAGGTGGCAAGCTGCCAACTGCTCCCAAATCCATAGTCTGCCGACTTGCGAGTTCATCAGCTGGCGGATCACGCCGTCCATGAGGAACCGACGGGTCGCCTGCTTCGACCGCTTCTTGTCGATGGCTGACTGGTCGTCTGCGAACTCAGTCATGCGGCTTGCCTAGGTCCGAAGGTCTGAGTGTTACCGGGCATCATGCCTGCGCCGGGCGCCCCACCCATCATGAGTTGCATGGCGTTCTGGCCTCCGCCGACGTCAGTCTTGCTCAGAACCTGAGCCGTTTGAGCCGCCGCCATGCCTGCCTGAGCCGCCTCCATCTGCTGCTGCTTTTGCTGCTTCGCAGTGCGGATGTCGATGACTTGCGCGGTCGACCGGATGATGTTCGGCGGGACTCCAAGGGCGTCAGCGTAGTAGTCAATCGCCTCGTCCACGTCCACGTTGTCCAGAGCGTCAGGATCAACGCCAGCCAGGTTGCCCACGAGAGCCAGGAGTCGTTCGATAGCGGCAGTAGAGGCGGCACGTTGAGCCTCCGCGAGCATGGACACGTACTGGATGTTCAGAGGCTGGCCTTGGATTTCAGGCGGTGCCGGCGGGAGGAGGCCACGGCGGGTCATGATCGTAAAGACTCGGTCGATGATCGGATCGAGGACTTCGTTTTCGAAGCGTTCGATAACTGGCCCGAGTTGGATCAGCTTTTCCTCCCGCCGGGCGTCGATCTCGGTCGCAGTCCGCACGGTGTCGAGTTCGGAAATCATCATGAACAGGTCGACGAAGAAGACAGACTTGATCCGGTTCTGGACCTCGATGATGTCTTCCTTCATGTCGGCAAGGTTCGGGTTGACGAGGTACGCCGGCTTGAACCCATCCTTGGTCAGGTCGTTCACGTAAGTGATCGCCCCGGGCATGATCGAGGCGGGCTCGTTCTTCATGCTGACTGAGGCGGTCATGGGAGGCCGCACGATCTTGTCGATTGCCTCGCCCTTGCGCCGCTGCTCAATTTGCAGTTGCTTGGTCGCAGGCATCGCGTCCATGCCCGGCGAACGGCCGTAGGCGTCGTTGGACACTGTGTCCCAGCGGGCGGCGACGAAGGGTTGTTCGTTGTAGCCTGCGGCACGGAGGATTGCTCCGCCGGTGGCGTTGACTTCCCAGTAAACTTCCCGGAACTTGAACTTCTTCGGGACGAGGTAGCCGAGCATCGTTTCTCCCTCGTAGATGGGAGTATTCGGCTCGATCATGTGCTGGACGACGACTTCCCTCGTTCGATTTGCGCCACCACTTTGATAGCCGCTTCTCGAAGAGACTGAAACGTTCTCCAGTCCGAACTGCTGCACGAGTTGTTGAAGATTGAGTGTAAACTCGCGGGCGAAGGTCCCGACCGACATGCGGGAGTCGTTATCAAAGAAGAACTCGCCCAGACAGGGGTTGTAGCACCGGATGACATCGCGCTCGTCCTCGTAGATCAGCATGGCCGCCGAGCCAAAGACTGAATTATCGTGGTAGAGCGTCCCCAGGCTCTGGTAGAAGTTGCTCTCCGAGAGAACTCGCAAGACGCGCCGCTCGCACTCGGCCAACCATTGCTTTGCAGGGCCGTAGTCGACTTTTTGAAGGTCGTGCAAGCCCAACTTGAACCAGGGCTTTGTCGGCGAGGTCAGCCCACTCATCATGCCCGCTGAGAGGGTTCTGGCAGCAATCACGCCAGTTTCGTCGACAATACTCTGGTTGATTTGGGCGCCGCGGTTGTACTGGTTTGGCGTGATGAACCACTTGTACCTCCGAGGGAGGAACACTTCAGCCAGTTGACCCCAATGGGTCCAGAAGGAGAGGCGGGTACTCCGCATCCCCTCCATCCGCGCGTGCATCTGCTGGCGGTAGGAGTTCCGAAGAGAGTCAGGAATGCGCTTGACGTCGATCACCGGCAGCCCTCGTCTGTGCAGTGCGTGACAACATAGAAGGCCGCGAACGCGCAGCTTCCAACTGCGAGAACCACGACCAGTGCCAGAATTTTGAGGGCCCCCCGCATGGTCTTAAGTCCCCAGCGCGGTCTTCATGCCGGACTGGCCAGTCGACCCAGGCACGTTGCCCATCGGGTTGCTGCCCCCTCCGATCGGACCGGTCAGGAACGTGCCACCCGCCGAGCCGCGTCCCTGACCGAAGACAGTGCGCGCTTTGTTGGAGAGGAGTGCAGGAAGGCTTGGCGCCTGCGGAGCGGGCGGAGGTGCTGACGGGATTTTGGGTGCCTTGAACATCAGTTCCCCACCATTGCTTCGAAGGAATACGGGTCGTATTCCATATTGGCTTGCCTGGTCTGCCGAGGCTGCTGAAACATCCAGGCGGTGTTCGCAACAGGATAAGCGAAGGTGAGCGCCAGGGCGTCGGCCCAGTCTGGCGACTCCTTACCAATGGCGCGCATATCCTCTTTGCTCACCAGTTGGATTTCTTGCTTCTTGTTGAAGTGGTACTCGATGGAAATGAGTTCCTTGTGCAGGTCTTCAACCACTTCAATGCAGCCGCCCTCTCTGAGCCATTCCCGCAGGGCGACGTACATTTCCGCCCTCTTGTTGGCGACCAGAGTCCCGCCGGGGCGGGTGGAGGGAGGCACGCCGAAGTTAACAGGGATGACGGCGTGGCCGAGGCTCCTAAGAACATCGACCACGCCGCCCCCTACACCGCCTTCGTCGACGAACACTGCATCCGGGTGCTTCTCGGCAATAAGTCCAGCAATGCGGTTCGCGGTCGCGACTACGTCAAGTCCGCGCCAGATGGCGGCAGGGATCGTGCGGGCGTCTCTGCCTCTACGGAACGCCGCGACGGAAGCGTTATTACCGAACCGCGCGACGTCGACTCCGAGGATGAGAGACTCCTGATAGAACGACTGTACCTCCCGAACTGCCGCTGTGCGAATAAGCTCGATTGGTATAAGCTGTGTGGTGGCGGCGTTGGGAAACTCACCACGCACCCGAACTCGGAAGAAGTCGGAGTCTTCGCCATATTGTTTTTCCCACTTGGCGAAGAGTTCCTGGTTGCCGAACTTGGACTCTCTCGCGTCGACCTGGTACTTCCTCCAGGGCGAGTTTATGTCATGTGAGTCCCGGAAGGGACCGGAGTTCCTGGTCGGGTTGCCGGCCACTCCCCAGATGATCTGAGTATTCTTGTCGGTGGTGGCCCCTTCCATGACTTCCCAAATGCCGCTGGGAATGGCAGAGGCCTCGTCGAACAAGTAGAGGAGCCGCCCGCCGTAGTTGTGAAGGCCGGCAAAGGCTTCCGGATTATCCTCAGACCAGGGGATCGCATCAATCCGCCACCTCTTCTCGTCTTGAGTGGCGAACATGGCGGTGGCAGTCACCTTGAACAGGTGCTTGGCGATGAAGAGGCCGTGCCACTTAGCCAGCTCGCCCCACAGGACGCGCATGAGCTGTTCCTTGGTGTTCGCGGTAACACGGCCGCGAGTGTACTCCCGGGTCGACATCGCCCAGATGATGAGCCAGGAGAAGTCTGCCGACTTACCAACCCCGTGGCCGGAGCGGATAGTGAACTTGTCCAGGACGTCGCCCTTGGTCTGCAACTCGTTCTGAAGGTCCTTCAGCATCTGAGTCTGCCAGACGTCGGGGCCGTCCTGTTCCTCGAGTTCAGTGTCCGGCTCGCCCCAAGGGAAGGCCCACATGACGAAGTCATAAGGCCGGTTCGAGTAGGACCCGAGTTCCTCGATGAGTTCGTCATCCACCGCCATCAGTCGTCGGTCCCTGTACGGACTTCGACGAACTCGGCGTCAGTCACCTTGTCCGGCGGGGGCAGTGAGGCAACGCGCTTCCGGGCGGCCGCCAGACGTCCACTGAGGTCGACATTGACGTTAGTGTTCATCTGCTTGGTGATCGGGCCATGACCGATCCGGTCAGCGGTGAACTTGCCGACTTCGAGAAGAGTCGAGAGCGGAACGGGTTCCTCCGAGTTCTCGATCCTGTCCTGAATCTCCTCGACCACGGTCAGGTTCAGCTGAACGAGGCGGTTGTGGACCTCGGCCTGGACACCATCCTCGATCTTCTTGTAGTCGGCGACCAGCTCCTTGAAGGCCGGGTCTCCGCGGAGGACGGAGATACGAGTCGGGTCCATCCCGGTGATCAGGGAAATTTCCGGGTTCGACTTGCCGGCGACGACCAGCCTTGCGATGATGTGGTGGCGGTCCCGGAGGCGCTTCACGGAAGTCGGCGGGGTGGCCCGGCGTTCTCCTTGCGCCAGGACTGCGATGTCGGCCTCTTGAAGCGGGCGCACGGCCACAGCCGACATTGCCTTCTGGCGTCGGCCTCTTAGCTCCCCGAGTTGAATGCCGTCCAGTAGCTCGGTCATCAGACTTACTCCGACTCACAGCATACCACACCGGGCGACCGGCCGCAACAATGTGCATAGCGCGCCTAGTCCATAGATGCACATTGATCTGCATGGTTGCCCAGTCGCGCGTTCTTCCTGGTGGTGGGGCGCGCGATGGGGGGTGCCTCGGCGGGGGTGGGTGCCCCGACGCGCCGAAACGGATGGTCGACTAACCCGCACCAGTCGCGGATCGTCAGTCCACGGACGATCGAGTCACTTGGAGTAACGACTGCGAATGCGAGTCACTCGCAACAAGCAGTCAAAGCAAAGCCCCGGCGACGTTCTGTCAGCCGGGGCTCGCTTAGTCTAGATCGTCAGCGTGCGGACTATTCGTCGCCGCCTTCGCCTTCCGACTCGTCGCCGCCGCCGATGTCCAGCAGCTCGACTTCACCGGCCTTTTGCAGCTTGGCCAGATTGGCCTTCGCTTCCTTCTCGAGTCGGTCTTTGTGCCGCTCGATTTGGCCGGTCACGTACTTCGCGCGCAACTTCTCGTCGAAGTCTTTGCGCGTCATCGGGACTCCGCCGGCGCCGTGATGGACGAGAAGCTTGGTCAAGCTGGCGTCGACTTCCGCGTTCGCCAGTCGCTTGATCTCGCGTTGCACCGGATCGGTAGTCCGGCCGAGTCCGCCCGAGCGAGTCTTGGCGACTTCGCCCTTCGTCCAGCGCGCGACCAGATCGTTCCAGTATTCGTCCACCTTGGACTCGGCGACCGTCTCGCCCTTCTCGAAGAGTGCGCCGAGCGGATCATTCGACCCGCGTTGAACGCCCTTCTCGAAGAGTGCGACGATCACGTTTTCCGGAAGCTTGGTAGTGTCCAGCTTGCGGGCGAAGCCGCGAAGCGTGACGCCAATCGAGTCCGGAATGGCGAGAGTCACGTTATGGGTATCAGCCATTGTGGTAGTTCTCCGCTGCTATGAGTTGCCGAACCGGGCGACGCAGCTAGCGCCCGACTCGTTCTTTGCTCGATTGTCAAAGACCACGGCTTGCGCCGCCCGGTCAATCACCGGACCCCCAACATGGGACCGCGTAGCGGGTTAGTCAATCCGTCCAGCCGGTCAATCACGCTTTTGTGATCGTGACTACGTTGTGTCCGGGTGCGGATCAATCCGAGTGCGGATCAACGCTATGTGTGCTCGCCGTCCAGCCGGGGCTTACTCTGTGTCTTCTAGTCAATCCCACCCAGTCCGGTCTAGTATAGTATTATTATTTTTTTTTTTTTTAATACTCAGTCTCAGGGCAGAACAGACTGAGAATTGAACAGTAGCAAGTTCTTACAGTAATTGATGCAGACGTATTCCGAGGGCATACATGCAGACCATTGACTCCCGCGCGGTGTGGAGCGACCATTGATCCGCACCCGGATTGACCCGTATCCGCATCGAACAGTCCAGGGCATTAACAGTCGGTACGCGGAGCGCCCGGCGAACATTTGGAGGCAAACATGCTCACCCGCGAACAGTTCCAAGACTTCTACCACAACGACAGGGATAAGTTGAACGAGGCATTCAAGACTGCATCGCCCGCCGACCAGGACACTTACATCAAATGGTTGGAGGAGCTAAATCCCGCCGAGACGCCAGATGAGGATGACCCGCTGGCTGGACTCGAAGGCAGCGTAGCGCCAGCGGAAATTGACGAGGCGATGACCGAGCTGGAGGCAGCGGTTGACAAGCTGGTCAAACAGTCTGTCGAGGCTGTCAACCCGCGCAAAGTCGCAGAGCGCAAGCGGGCTCAGAGAAGTAACATGCTCCGCAGCATCCGCGCACGGTATAAACTCATGACACCGTTCACTGTATCTGAATGCGCCACTAAGATCGGCCGAGACCCGCAAGAAGTCGCCGCGTATCTTGTGAGTGAGATTAGATCAGGCAATGGCGTCTTCGGGTATAACGAAGAAACGAGACAGTTCTACCTAGACAACCCGTTCTTATAGTCAAATTAAATAGATGGATAGATTAATATAGATTGACATACTGGAAGAAATATGGTAAGCTTACCGCGTTAGCGTAGTAAGAAATGGAGATAAGTCAGTGACTAACGAAGTCTATTGGTGCGGGCAACCGGCCGAGGACGACTTCGGTGTTCCCGTCAAGGACGTTCTGTATGACGCCAGGACCAGACATGGACCCTGGGCGCTCATGACAGAAGAGTCGTGACGAGACCACCGGGCCGCCCCAAACCTTGGGACTGGCTGCGGCCAGAAGTACGAGAAGCAGCCGGATGGTCGCTTTCTCAAAGTCGCCGGGTGATCGCCCATGCTCACCCTGCAGGAGATGCAGACGTTGTACTACTGGGGTTTCAGTATCAAAGAGATCGCAGAGTATACGGGCATCAATCACGTCAAGATGTGGCGACTGCTCACGCAGATCGGCACTCACATGCGGCCCAGGGGTCGTCCCCTAAGTCGCTTCAATCCCAACATGGAGGGTATCCATTGAACAACGTAGTCGAGCTTCGTAAAATCCACAAGCCAGCGCCGAGGCTCCGCTGGACCAAGGTTCCTTCGGCAGAGGAACTTGCCACCATTCCCCTGGCATCTGCGGGGGAGTTTGAGCTGTCTGAAAAGGAAGCTCAAGAAATGCGCCGGGAAATCTACAGGATCAACAAGGACGGCATCCGGCGTTATCGCACTATGCGCGATGGTCCTTACATCATGGTTTGGAGGATCAAGTGAGCCCGGCAGAGGCACTCATCTGGATACTGCTCTTTGCTGGTGGCTTGTCTGTTCTGATGAAGGACCATCGCAAATGAGTAAAGCTCGCACTCACTACGTCGGCAACGTGGTGGTCCTGTGCGAGATCGAGGACCGGGCGGCCTTTAACCAGGTCGTCCGGCGATCGGTCTTTCCTCACCAACATGCAGCCAGGCTGTGGGCGGAGGCGTACATCGCAAACCGTCGCCTCGCAGCCATTCGGAAGTACAAGGACGATTTCCAGGAGGCGTTGTTCGGCCTTGAGCCCAACTTCACCGTCTGCGACTTCGACCCAATCAGGGAGCCCGTCGATGCGAAAGGCTAAAAAGACCGGCTTCCGGCTACGTATCGACTTCACATACGATCATACCAGTGGTCTGTATTACGCCAACCTCGAAAACGGGGCAGTTATTCCCGTTTCGAGGAACGACGTCGGCGGCAAGTTGGAGAACACGTTAAACCTCTTCCGCCGTGGAGTCATCGCAATCGAGCACCCGGACCAGCATCGTACTAAAGCCGACCACAGTAACGATGCAGAACTTATCCGCCAAGCCGAAGAACTCGGCATGGTCCAAGTCGTCGGCGTCATCAAGAGTCCAGAGATCAACCTCGATCTGCTGGATGAAGTCAATCTCGACTTGATAGGGGAATAATGGCAGACTATAGAGGAAACGAAGTCGTCTCGGTTCAGAGACTGAACTTCTCCTGCGAGGATTGCCCATCACCGGCGATCTTCGCAGTCACGCGCTCGAACCACAAGCCTCCAGAAGGCTACATGGCGGGCGGGCTCATCAACTCGCATTATTGCAGGCAGCATATGCCCAAGGATGCGCTGGCGCTGTGGGAGAGCATGAAATGACTGGTGAGTTCTCCGTCTGCCAGTTCTTCCCGGACGAGACTTACGAATACGTAAGGCGTTACGTCTCGGCAGAAGAGGCGTTCAAGGCGTTTCTGCACTACTGCACCTCAGTCGGCGCGAAGCTCGGCACGACTCGTCGCGTCATCATCACTGATGATGGAGACTCCTGCAACGCCGAGTGGAAGTGGGCTGACGGCGTGACTTACGTCGGCGATCCCAAGTCCCCCATGCTCGGCAAACTCAAGGAGGGCCAGTATGACCTACCGTCACCCGCAAATCCGGGCTGACTTACTTCTCGCTGCAGTCGGCGAAGCCGCCATTTGGCAGGGCGGTGTCGACTCAGATTGGGAAGGCGACGCCATCGTCGGTGCGGGCTTCCTTGAAGCTCTCACCAAACTCGCAGCACGCGCTCCTTATTCCGAGAAGCGCAAGTTCTTGAAGGAGATCGGCTTTGTCCGAAGCTAGCAGGTTCCTGGAACACAGGACCCAAACCGCCATCCTCATTTCCGAGGACGACGGCAAGTCTTGGCACGAATACGCCCGGCGCTTCGATGACTATTGGCAAGCCCAGGCACACGCCATCGACATCCAGGTCGTCACGCAGAAACTGCTGATGATGAAGTTGGAAATGGTGGAGACATACTATCTGAAGACGTTCGAGGACAAGTTCGGCAAGCCCTCGCCCGCCTTCGATGCAGGCGCTCCCACTTCACCAGTCGATCCCAACGCGAACATCCACTCGATCGTCGATCACTTCGATGCTCTCAAGGACTTCGCCGAGACGCATCCAGGCGTGGCTATCGGCCAAGACTACTCCGGCTTCGGCCAGGATGTTGGTCAGAAGGAGATCGACGATGAAATCCCCTTCTAGGATCAAAGTCACGGAAGATGAGCACAGGCTCATCCAACGCTACCGCGAGCAATGCCGATCCTTCAACGACGGCGTTTCTCAGTCACTCGCCGCCGCTCTCGAAGTGCTGGACAAGCCAATGGTCGACCAGCACGAGCCCGAGGATGGCGTCGTCTCCGTAACTCGCAAGATGCTCCGTGAGGACATCAGCGAAGCAATCACCAAGCTTTTGAAGGATACGCTCTGATGGCTTTCACTCCAACCGAAGAACAGGCCGCAATTGTCGAGGCGGCCAAGCGGACGAAGGACAACCTCCTCGTCTCTGCACTCGCCGGCGCGACCAAGACCAGTACGTTGGTCCTAGTCGCCAATGCCGTTCTGACGCCGACTCTCGCTCTCGCCTTCAACAAGCGGATCGCAGAGGAGATGGCCAAGCGGCTGCCCGGCCACGTCCAGTCTTCAACCATCAACTCCGTGGGCCACCGGGCCTGGGGCACCGCAGTCGGCAAACGCCTCGCTGTCGAGCCGAACAAAGGCTATAACGACCTCAAGGAGTATTCCGACACCAAGCCTCAATCCCAGAAGAAGTTGATTTCCGACAACTTCGCCGCGATCATGCGGGCGGTGCGCCTCGCCAAGTCGATGGGCTACGTCCCGCCCAAGGCACAGAGCATGGGCAAGTCGCTCTGTGACGAAGGCTCGTTCGAGGCCGCACTCTGGAACGCGGTGGATGCGGACGTCGACGACTTCTTCCTGTCCACAGTCGACGAAATGCTGCTCCGCTCGATCGCCCAGGCATACAATGGTCTGATCGACTTCGACGATCAAATCTACATGTCGACTCTGTTCGGCGGCCAGTTCACCAAGTTCCCGCTGGTCCTCGCGGACGAAGTGCAGGACCTTTCTCCGCTAAACTTCGAGACGCTGACCAAAGTCATCGGTAGTCGGCTGATCGCAGTCGGGGATCAGAACCAGGCGATCTACGGTTTCCGCGGGGCGCACACTTCGGCCATGTCGGTGATGAAGGAGAAGTTCGATATGACTGAGCTTCCTCTGACCATTTCCATGCGCTGCCCTATCAAGGTGGTCGAGTACGTGCGTCACCGGGTCCCTACCATGCGGTATCCCGACTGGGCCAAGGAGGGCAAGGTCGAGCGGCTGACTGAGCTGGACCCGAAGGACATCGTAGATGGCTCGGCGATCATCTGCAGGAATAACGCTCCGCTGTTCGCTTGTGCCATGCGACTGATCCGCGCCGGTCGAGGCATTCATCTGATCGGCAACGACATCGGCGCTGGACTGGTGAAGTTGATGAAGAAGATCGCCCCGAACACTCTTCCCAAGGAGGAGTTCCGGAAAGCGATCCGTGCCTGGCACACCGAGGAAATTCGGCGCCAGCCCGAGGAGCGGCACGCTGTCATCCACGACAAGTTCGCGTGCCTCAACGTCTTCGCGGACGTCGGCAACGACTCCAACGAGGCTATGCTGTGGGCGGAGAACCTGTTCAAGCAAGCAGGCCCAATCCAGATGATGACCGGGCACAAGTCCAAAGGACTCGAGTTCGACATCGTGTACCACCTGGAGCCGCATCTGATCCCCTCGAAGTGGTCCCGCAAGGCGGCCGAAGAAGGGGACGATACTCAGCTTCAGCAGGAGTACAATCTCCAGTACGTCATCCACACGAGGGCTAAGGAGACCCTCTACATCATCGACCTTGAGGACATCATCGAGTAGATCATGGCAAAGAAGAGAGATAAGTTCGGCTCGCCTTTCGATCCCCTCAATTGGGGCAGGGGAAAGATCGAGCAACCTAAGAAGATGGGTGGCAAGGAAGAGAAGCCTCCCGAACCGATGCAACTTGGCCCTGGGTGCGGCAATCCCCAGTGCCCGGCTTGCTATCCTGATAACGTCAACCGCGCGGCTCGCGCACAAGGCATGGGGTTCAATAACGGCATGGCTGTTCCTGGGGGGCCGAACCGGCCTGGAAACATTGAGTACCGTCGGGTGGCGCAATCTGACGGATCGTTCAGGGACGTCCCGATCCGGCCGGGCGACCCCGATCCTGCTGCCCGTAACAGGGAGATTAGCGAGTCGCAAGAACGGATGCTGCGGGACATCGCCCGGACTATGGGCATGAACCCGGAGTCTCTCTTCGGCATCATCGGCAGCGGGCGCCTGAGCGATATGGTCGGCCAACGGTTCCTCTACAACCCGATGGACGGCTCGATGCGTCCCGCAGGCATCGAAGTTCCCAGGGAACCCACGGCGCCGCCCAAGCGTGAGCCCCCGCAGTCCTACAAAGAGGCCCGGGAAGAGGTCGAAGACTTCATCGTCAAAGCCGATCCTCAGAACTTCGAGGATATCGTCGGTAACGAGGAAGCTCTCGAGGCCCTCATCGACGCCGTGCAGGCTCCGGTCAAGTACAAGGAGCTGTACGAAAAGTACAACATGAAGATGCCGAAGGGCGCTCTGCTCTGCGGGCCTCCGGGCTGCGGCAAGACTATGTTCGCCCGGGCCGCCGCCAACGAGTTCATCAAACTCTACGGCGGGGAAGTGGAGTTCCTGTCCATCCAGTCCACCGACATCCAGTCGATGTTCGTGGGTGCGACTGAGGCCCATATCCGCAACATCTTCACCTTCGCCCGGGAATACAAGGAGTACCACGGCCATCCGCTCCTGGTCTTCATCGACGAGGCGGAAGTCCTTTTCCCTGACCGGACCGGCCGTGTTCGTCGGGTTACTCCCTGGGAGGAGTCGCAAGTCTCCACGTTCCTGGCCGAAATGGACGGGATCAGAGAGTCGGGCGCCTTCATACTCCTCGCCACGAACCGCGAGGGCGTCATCGACAACGCGCTCCTGCGGGACGGTCGCTGCGACTTCAAGATCAAGGTCAAGCGTCCGACCAAGGAGGCGGCCGAGACCATCCTTACTCGGTCGTTCGCGCACGTCTTCGCAGGAGAGCCCGTCGACCAGCTCGCCTTTGCGGCGCTCGAGGCGTTCTACGACCCGAACCACATCATCGCCGAGGCGAAGTCAATCACTGCAAACTTCGAGAAGAGGGAAATCAAGCTGGGCCTCGCCCGCCATTTCCTCCTCGAAGACATCGTCTCAGGCGCGATGCTGGTATCCATCCCTCAGCGGGCGACCCGTCTCGCCTTCGCCCGCGATAAGAAGTCAGGCGAGCCACCGAAGGGCGTGCTTGTGACCGACGTCATCAAGGCCGTCAACGATCTTTTCCTTGAAAACAAAGACCTGGAGCATCCCTACGCCCAGGAAGAGTTCATGGAGAAGTTCGCCAAAGACCTAGAGAAGGAAAATGAGTAGACCTAACCCATACGGTAACGTGTTGGAGTTGGCGGACCAAGCCTTGGCCTCGGAAATCGGGGTCGAGGTGGTCTGCACAATGCCTCGTCACGCCACCAACCTAAGGATGCGCTTCTACGCAAAACGCGACGAAATCCGCGACTTAGGCTCAACCAAGTACGACGACCTAGTCGTCACCATCGAGCGGAACAAAGTCGTGGTCTTCAGAAAGAAGACTGCGGCGCCCGCCATTGTGGAGGTGAAGGAGATTGACCCCGTTCAAGGACCCTAAACCGTCTGACGCTGTGACCATCGACCTGAAGCCCGCCGAGGAGAAGATCGTTCTCGAGGGCTTCAACCCTTCGAGCAACTTCGACGTGATGGTAGTCAACGGAATGTTGGCGAAGATGCGTTCCCACTGGCTTATGCGGGAGCGCCTCTTCCGTCCGGTCGAGCGGGTCGAACCAAGGCCGAAGGTCGTCGACAATACTCCTATCAACCTGGACCTGCTTCTATGAGACAGCCTCAAAAACCCGCCCGGCGAGTGCCGCTCACCCCACAGGACAAGGCAATCCTTGGAGTGTGCGGCACCGCGCTGCAACTGGAGTTTGATAAAGTCACGTTCGGCGAACGGACCCAGCTTGACTCCAACATCGACAACCTCGAGTTCCAGATAAAGGGCGAACGCTTCAATCTGCGACTCATCAAATACGAGTTGGTCAAATGAGAGTAGACGCAACCGTCCCCATCGAGCTGGTCGAGTCAGAGACTCCGATCCCCTGCAACGTCGAGTACTACGTCGACAAAGGCGGCAACGTAACCGTCGGTCGCGTCAGCAAGCCTATTGGAAACAACTGCTATGCGGACATCGAGGTTCCGAAGAAGACGATGGACTGGCTCGAGTCCTTCTACTACGATAACGTCGCCGAATACTAACAACGCCGGCGATGGTCAGCCGCTTGAACAGGCAGAGCGGGAGCGTCGTTACCGAATGTACGACTCGCTCCCGCCAGAACTCCGGAAGTGGTTCCAGAACCACGTCCTTAACCTTACGCCGGTCCAAGCCTACCAGATGCGCCAGTTCGGCTCGTCAGTCCCGTCCATCATCCACGGAGGAAACGAATACTTCCGCACCGGACCATACTCTACTCGTGCAGTCTACGGTCCGCACCACCCGGAAGCGTAATCCTCATGCATACGTATTCCCCGGGCATACATACATGTGGATGACTGCGGCGACCCTATTGAAAGTCAGCACGCAATGTGCTAGGCTACTCGGATGCTCGCGGCCCAATCAGCCCCCGCGAGTAGCGTCGAGCCACCCTGTCCTCCGTCCCCCCATGTGGAGGCAGGGTGGCCGGCGCAGTCAAGTCGGGGAACGCCATTGTTGGAATTACTCTACCAAGCCTTGTCGCAAGACCGTGGCCTCGTGGTCGAAGCTGAAGACTGCGACGTGGAAGAGTTACGCCAACGGCTATACCGGGAGCGCAAGAAGGCGCAAGACCCGGACCTGGACATTCTCTCCTTTGTCCCCTCTCCGACCGTCCCCAATCAACTTTGGATCGTACGCAAGGATGCGCTCCATGAACCAGGAACGTCAACGGGAACTGTCGGACAAGCTGAGGCGGATGGAGGGGATTAGGGCACAGATCAACAAAGGTCTGTTCCAAGACCCCGCCTGCCGCGAGCTGGTCTGTGACTGCCTCGATCAAGAGGAGCGGCTTGTCCGCGACCAATTAAAGGCTGAAAGCGAGCATGGCCGGTAAGAAAGAAGTTGAACCGTTGGTTCGTGTGACTCTCAACTTGTACGAGTCAGACTACCATGTCATGCAGGCCGTGTACGACTCCATCGGCCCGCAGGTCGCGATCCGTAGGATCGTCCGCGCCCACGTTCAGAAGTTGAACGAACGGGTAACTGAGATGGAAGAGGAGGCGAAAGCTGAATGACCGATGACGTCGAAGAACTTCCCATTTCCGAACTGTTTGGTCGAGACCCACTCGACTTAACCAAAGGCGACCTCGACCGCATAGTCGAGAAGTACCGGGGCGCCCGCGAACTCTTCGCCGCAGGCATCAAGCCCGTCAGGGAAAAGAAGACGAAGAAGGCGGACACCGCCGGGCTCGCCCTTGACCTGATCGGGGCAGCCGAAGAACCCTCTCCCGACATCAACCTGGACTTGCTGTGATGGACGCGATCACGCTAGTCAATGAGGCTGAGGCCATTAATGCTATTAAGCTAAAGTCTCAGCCCGCCCCGTCGCCTTTCGTGGAAGGCACTCAATTTCAATTCGCCTGGGACAGCTCGACGCTCGGCACGCTGAAGGAATGTCCCCGCAAATACTATCTGACTTATGTCCTCGGCTACCGTCCGAAGGGCGAGAGCATCCACCTTGAGTTCGGCGGGCATTACGCCAAGGGGATGGAGCGGTACTACAAGTACCGGGCGGCCGGCGCCTCTTACGAGGAAGCGGTTCGTGAAGTGGTTCGGCAAGCCATGATCGACTCCGCCACAATGGCCGACGACCATGATAAGAAGACTCGGCAAACTCTTATCAGGTCTCTGATCTGGTACTTCGAGACGTACCGCCTGGACGAGGAGACGACGACCAAGATCGTTTACCTCGACAACGGCCAGCCCGCAGTCGAACTCAGCTTCAAGATGCCGACCGACGTTCAGTTGAACGGGGTCGAGCTACTCTATTGCGGCCACCTCGACCGGCTCGTGGAGTTCAATGGCGACCGCTTCGTCATGGATCAGAAGACTACCGGCGGTTCGCTCGGCGCCTATTACTTCACGCAGTTCAACCCCGACAACCAGATGTCTGGCTACAGTTTGGCATCGAAGGTTCTCTTCAACACGCCTGTCCAAGGCGTCATCATCGACGCCGCGCAAATCCTCGTCGGCTCGACTGTCTTCGGCCGGGCGATCACCACCCGCACCGAGTCGCAGCTCGAAGAGTGGATGGAAGATTTCGAGGACTGGACCAGCCTGGCCCTGCGTTATTCCGAACGCGGGCACTGGCCCATGAACGACAAGTCATGCCACAAATACGGTGGCTGTCCCTTCAGGGACGTGTGTTCCCACGACAAGATTGTTCGGCAAAACTTTCTTGAAACGAGGTTCGAAGTTCGGCAGTGGAATCCATTGGAGGAGAGATGAGCGACTACATCCATTCGATCCAACCGGGCGTGGCCTACACGTTCGAGTTCACCAACTACAAGCAGGCGACAGCCCAGCGTGTCGTCATCGCCCGGTCAGTGCAATGGGGCTCAACCCCCTGGCACAAGGAAGTGCAGTTCTTCCTCGAAGCCTTCGACATGGCGAAGCAGGAAGTCCGCTCGTTCCCGCTGGCCGGCATTCGCCTCGGCTCGTTCCGCCGGTACACCGACGAGGAGATGGACGTCTTCCTCACCAAGATCGCCACCGAAGCCAAGGACGTCGGCTACAACGAGGCGGTCGAAGAAGCCAAGAAGGCTGTCGCCGCCCAGGAGAACACCAGTGTCGGATGACAGCATGACCAACTCGGTCGCCGTCAAGTTCAGCGGCGCCCCAGTGATCCTTGAAATGGAGTGCAAGGGTCTCGTCGGAGGGCGCTCGCTCACGTTGACTGACGACTCCGGCCTGATGAAGCTGACGTTCCCTGCCCAACTCTGGCAGTTCATCCAGCCCGGCGACCACATTCACATGACCTTTTCCCCGGTGAAGGTCACCGTCATGCCCATCGAGCCAGAACTTCCTGGCCTCCCTCGAGGATTGCAATGAACGTCGAACCCTATCAGAACCGTTTGCTAGTCAAAAGACTAGCCGACTCCACCCGCACCGAGGGAGGCATCATGCTTCCCGACGGCATCGCCAACAAGCAAACTTACGTCGCTGAAGTCCTCGCCGTCGGCCCCGGTCGCCGCGACTTCAACGGAGTGCTCTGGCCACCGCAGTCCAAGGTCGGCGACAAGGTGATCTTTCTCCGCACCGCAGGGTCCAACATCGGCATGGACTCGGAGAAGCTCACCCTCGTCACCGAAGAGGACGTGCTCGGGAGGGTGGTCGATGCCCAGCCTTGAAGAGCACGAAGGTCCACAACTCGTCAAGGGACTGTTGATGGGTGATCCCGGTTCAGGCAAGACCGGGTCACTCACAAGTCTGGTGAAGGCTGGCTACCGCCTGCTGATCTACGACTTCGACAATCTCTTGACGTCTCTCATTGCCTACGTTCGGCACGAGTGTCCCGAGAATATCGGGAACGTGGAGTTCCAGACTTTCACTGACAAGCTGAAGGGGACAGATACCCCTGCGATGATGGTCGGTAAGGGTCTCAAGATCATGCCGAACAACGACGGGACTCCAACCGCCTATATCAAGGCGATGAAGCAGCTCACGAAGTGGAACGACCCCGAGGGTAAAGACCTCGGCGACCCCGGTAAACTCGGCATGGACACCGTGGTCGTTATCGACAGTCTGACCACCGCATCAGCCGCCGCCTTCCGCTACGTCCAGGCGATGAACCCGGCCGGGCGTGAACCGCAAGCTGACTACCACGCAGCCCAGCAGTTGGTGATGAACCTCCTCGCTCTGCTCTGCTCCAAGGACTTCGCGGTCAACGTCCTGGTCTTGGCTCACCTCTCCTACACGAAGCGGCCGCGCAACGCCGACGACCGGAACGCCATGACTATGCACGAGCAGTTGGAACTCGGCAAAGGCTTTCCCCGCTCCGTCGGCTCCGCGCTCAACGAAGTCATCGCCGCCCATTTCAACTCGTGTCTCCTCATGGATGACTCGGGCGGCAAGCGAATGATCCACACGAAGTCAACTTCGTTAGTGGACCTCAAGAATCCTGTCCCGTTCGCGGGGCTGGATAAGCTTCCTATTGAAACCGGCCTCGCTACGTTCTTCGAGGCCATCAACAGGAAGTAGGACTACACCGTAACCGTAACCGAAACCCTAACCGAAACCGATAAGGACCGATACCGTGGTTGACTTTACCGAAATCCTGAACAAGAAAGCCGCCGACACGGAGGAGCCCAAGCCTCTCCCGACCGGCACCTACCTCGCCGCCGTCCAGTCTCTGCCGGAACAACGCACGGTCGAGACGAAGGAGGGCGACCGGGGGGTCTTGCGCTTCAAGTGCAAGATCATCTCTCCTGTCGCCGAAGTCGACATGGAGAAGCTGGCCGAGGCGGCGCCCGACCTCGCGACAGTCATGCCCCAGAACCACGACATCTGGGTCGACACTCCCCAGGGCGAGTTCGCACTCCAGCAATTCCTCAAGGAGACGCTGGGGCTCGAACTGCAAGACGGGAAGAACAAGAAGTCCTACTCCGAACTTCTTCCCGAGTCGGTGGGCAAGCAGCTCCTCATCACCATCATTCACAAGATGGGCATGAGGGACGGCAAGCCGACTATCTTCGTCAACATCGGCAGCGTCGCCCACGTCTGACCGACCACTCGGCAACTGAACCAGGAACAAGAACATGGCAAAGAAAGACGAGACTCCCCCCGACGAAGGCGAGAAGGCTCCGACGGAAGTCGAGCCGGGTTCGCTGAACGAGAAGGCGCCGGCGATCGACCCGGACATTCCGGAGACTGACCCGGAAGACCTGGGCGGCGAGGGGGACGATGATGGTGTCGAGGACATCCTCGATGTGGTCATCCCCCTGAACCACGCCAAGGAGCTGGTGGACACGCTGCGTGAACGCGGCTACGTCTCACTGGCCGACGCCATGCTCGCGGTCGAAGCGGGCGAGTCCATCACCATCCGCGTCGAAGCGGTCTGACCATGATGGGCGCCGTCCTACGCCGAGAACAGGACTCGGTCTGTTAGACAGAACCCAACAGGATAGATAGAGAACGTGGATAGTGAGCCGGCGCTAAACCGGCAGGGCCGTGGAACTCGGCCTCTCATTTTCAAGTCGGGGAACACCATGCGCCTACCTCTCGATCAGATCGTAGTCAACCGCTCGGACCGTATCCGCAAAGAGATCACTGAAGCGGACATCGAGGAGAAGGCGGAGTCGATGGCCCGGATCGGCCAGATCAATCCGATCACTGTTAACCGGGACACCATCCTCAACCAGCACCAGCTAGTCGCCGGGGAGACGCGCTACCTAGCCGCGCACCACCTAGGCTGGGAAGACATTGAAGTCCGGTTCTACGAGGACCTGGACGAGTTCCAGAAACTGGAAATCGAAATCGAGGAGAACGTCAAGCGCAAGGACCTGTCATGGCAGGACCAGTGCGATGCCCTCCGCCGCTACCACGTGATGCACGTGAAGGAGAAGCCGGAATGGCGGCAGCAAGATACTGCCCAAGCCATCGGCATGACTCAAGCCAACGTCAGTAAGCTCTTAGCTGTGGCCGAGGAGCTGCACAAGGGCAACGAGAAGATCGCCAACCTCCCCACGTTCTCGACTGCCCGCGGGATCGTGAAGCGTCAGACGGAAAGGAAGGCCGCCGATCAGGCAGCCGCTCTCCTGGCGCTCGAAGCTCCAAGTATCTCCGAGAAGAAGAAGGCAGCTTCACCCATCCTCGTGGCAGACTTCCACACTTGGGCGAAGGAGTATCGCGGTGTCCCGTTTAACTTTGTCCATTGCGATTTCCCTTATGGCATTGATAGTAACGTGGGCTCTCCGCATAAACAATACGCGGCGAAGTCCCTTGGTGGATATTCTGATACTCGCGACGATCACTTGGCTCTGTGTAATAGTCTGTATCAGAATAGGCATCGGCTTATGGGAGAGAGTGCCCATCTGATGTTCTGGTTCTCCATGCACTACTATCAGGAGACCCTCGACTGGCTCCGCACATGGCTGTGGGTTGACCCGTTCCCACTCATTTGGGCCAAGACTGCCGGCATCATTCCCAACCCGAACATGAACCCGAGGCGCGCGTATGAGACTGCTTTTTTCTGCTCGTGGCCGAAGGAGAACCCCCGTAAGATTATATCTGCAGTCGCCAACTGGCACACCAGTAAGATCAACCGGGAAGCCGACCATATGTCGGAGAAGAACACTGAGACGCTCGGCCACTTCTTCCGCATGTTCGTCGACGCCAACACTAGGATGCTTGATCCTACTTGTGGTAGTGCCAGTGCTCTGCGGGCTGCTCGTGATTGCGGAGCAGGTTCTGTTCTGGGCCTTGAACTGAACGAGGAATACGCGAAGCAAGCGCAGGAAGCCTGGGAGAAGGGCGTTGACCTCAGCCAACTATAAGATCGCTCTCATCGGAGAAGCCTATGGTGAGGCTGAGGAAATGGCGAAGAAGCCCTTTCTCGGGGCTGCTGGCCAGGAGCTTAATCGTCAACTCGCAGACGCTGGTATTTCACGTGACGAGTGCTTCCTTACCAACGTGTTTAACCTCCGACCAGTTGGCAATAAGCTTGAGTCTCTCTGCGGTCCACTCAAAGACCCAGCAGTTCTCAAAGGATCGAAGCCTCTTGTTAAGGGGCTCTATATCAAAGCCGAGTATGCTTCGCACCTTACTCGACTATACGATGAGCTTGCATCCGTCCGTCCTAACATTGCCGTTCTACTTGGCAACACGGCCTCGTGGGCTCTGCTTGGTAGTGGAGCCATCGGCAAGATCAGAGGTACTTGCTCGTATTCAACTGTTCTACCAACACTGAAAGTCCTTCCCACTTACCACCCGTCCAACATCTTTCACCAGTACGAGAACCGGCACGTTGCCATCCTCGATCTGATGAAGGCCAAACGCGAGAGCGAGTTCCCCGAACTCCGCCGGCCGCTACGGGAAGTCTGGACCGACCCGGACCTCGATGATCTGGAGATATTCTATGACCGCTTCCTCGTCGGAGCACGCAGGATTGCGATGGACGTTGAAACGGCGATTGGTCAGGTCACTTGCATATCGTTCGCACCTTCCAAGGACCGGGTCCTTGTCGTCCCATTCCTTGACCATCGCTTTCCGGGCGCGCATTACTGGAAAGACAAGAATGACGAAGTGCGTGCTTGGAAGTGGGTCCGAAAGGTCTGTCAACTCCCTGCTGAGAAGGTTGGTCAGAACATCCTCTATGACGTCCAATATCTCTGGCAGGCTCACGGAATACCAGTTGCGAACGTAGCACACGACACCATGCTACTGCATCATTCAATGCACCCGGAGTCCCCCAAGTCTCTCGGCTTCTTGGGGAGTATCTACACCAACGAGATCGCGTGGAAGCCTATGCGTCCACGAGGCAAGCATCAAGAGAAAAGGGAAGACGAAGAATGAGAGTCTATTGGGCAAGCAAGCTGGTTCACGCCGACCGCCTGAAGCGCGAGCAGCAGCAGTCGTACTTCCAAGGCATCGAGTTCACCTCGTCTTGGACAGGCATCGTCAACGCGGTGGAAGACTCGCCGGCTAACGCCAAGGCGTTCTGGAACCGCAACCTGCGCGACATCATGGAGGCAGAGTTCTGCGTAGTGTACGCTGAAGGAGACGACAAGCTCCGCGGGGCACTGTTCGAGGCGGGGTTCGCGATGGCCCAGGGCAAGCCGGTCATCACCATCGGCGAGCATCAAGACTACGGAACATGGCAGTGGCTCGGCTACGTCTACCGCGCCAATGACTTCCGCCATGCTGCCTGGATGATAAAGCACATGGCCGGAGGGCGCTAGTGGTCAGCATTTGGAGGACGGACCAGCCGCACCCAAACTCTGCGGCTGTGTCTGAACAGGTCTATAACGGGCTTGACTCCTGTGTAACGCTGGAGGTGCTAGAAGAACTCCTGCCCCAGCTGAACGAGGTCACCGGCCACGTCTATGACTTCGAGCGGGCGCTCATGGCTCCCATCCTGGAAATGCAATGTCGAGGCGTGCGCGTCGACCAGCAGAAACGAAAGGAAGTCTACGACTTCTACGAGGCCCAACGTATCCGCCTCGAAGAACAATTCAACTACATCGTCCAAGAAGGCGTGGGCGTTGAGACGATCAACGTAGGCTCCTGGCAACAGAAGCAGCACCTTCTCTACGACGTACTCAAACTCCCTCCGGTCAAGAACCGCGGCAGGATCACGACCGACCGAAAGGCGTTGGAGAAGCTGAGAGGCAACTTCTATGCCGAACCTATCTGCAATCACATCCTGGCTCTACAGGACGTTCGGAAGAAACTCGGGTTCCTTAAGACAGGGATCGACGCCGATGGTCGCATTCGCACAAGTTATAATATTGGTGGAACCGACACTGGAAGACTCTCAAGTTATGAGAGTTGCTTTGGCTCTGGAACGAACCTGCAAAACGTTACAGGTGAAATGCGAAGTATCTTCATCGCAGACCCAGGAAAGAAGCTCGCTTACATTGATCTTGAGCAGGCTGAGTCCCGCGCAGTTGGCGCGATTATATGGAACACTTTTGCGGACCCGCGCTACCTCGACTTCTGTGAAAGTGGAGATTTACATACCGCCGTCTGCCGAATGACTTGGCCTGATCTACCCTGGACTGGAGACCCTAAGAATGACAAGAGTCTTGCCAAGCGAAAGTTCTATCGTGACTTTGACTATCGAGATGCGGCTAAGCGGCTCGGGCATGCCTCCAATTACATGGGAAAACCACCGCACATTTCAAAGGAAGTACGCATCCCTCTCCCGCTTGTCACCAATTTTCAGCACTTTTACTTTGCTTCTTTCCCTGGCATTCCCTCGTGGCATGGGCACGTTAGACAAAGGGTTGCCAACCAAGGATTTATAACCACCTTCATGGGGCGCCAGCGGTACTTCTTCGGCAGGCGTTACGACGAGGAGACTGTCCGCGCGGCGATCGCTTACGAGCCTCAGTCTGCTGTGGCCGACATCCTGAACACCGGGCTGCTCGCAGTCTGGCGTGCCCAAATCTGTGAGCTTCTCCTTCAAGTTCACGATGCGGTGGTGATCCAGTACGACGAAGAGAAGGAAGACGAAGTAGTTCCCGCTGTGCAGAAGCTCCTCGAAATCGAGGTGCCGCTGATGAACGGCAGGACCATGACCATCCCGACCGAGGCTGAGGTGGGCTGGAACTGGGGCAAGCAAAAGGACAAGTCGGGAAAGGTAGTAAACGAGGATGGCCTCGTCCCATTCACAGGGCACGACGACCGGAAGCGGGCAAAGAAAGTTTCCTTCGTGGGTTGAAGGGTTCCTAGCTCTTACCGAAGGAAACCAGTCGCCCCGCCTGTTTCGCAAGTGGGGCGCTGTTGTCACAATAGCCGGGGCACTTGAGCGCAAGGTGTGGCTCAAGCTAGGGAGGCGTGTGCTTTACCCAAACATCTATGCTCTACTGACAGGAGGACCAGGCGTTGGCAAGACCGATACTATTCGCGAGGTTCACCATTTCTGGACTCAACTTCCAGGACTACATGTCGCTCCCACAAGCATCAGTCGGGCTGGTCTGGCTGACTCTCTCTTCGAGTCAGAACGGACGATCCTTCGCCCTTCCGAGCTTACACCGTTCACTCGGTTCCATTCCCTCCAAGTCGCTTCTGAGGAATTTGGTACGTTCCTTACTCAGTACGAGACGGAGTTCATGTCGACGCTCAATCACCTTTACGACTGTGTGCGTTACAGTGAGAAGAAGCGCAGTATCAATAAGGGTGAGGAACGTGCGATTAGTTCACCTCAGCTGAGTATCATCGCAGCCACTACACCTGCATGGTTGTCGGGAACTCTCCCGCAAACTGCCTGGGCCGAAGGGTTTGCCAGCCGACTCATGATCGCCTATAACGGGGAGCGGTTAAGGATCAATCCGTTCAACGAGAATGAGAAGGATGAAGAGTTGGAGTTGGCGCTCACCGATGACTTGAAGAAGGTCTTCGACTGCTTCGGTTCGTTCCAGGTAGAGCCGGACTTCCTCCGCACGTTCAGCGCATGGCTGGACCTCGACTTAGCCCCGGTGCCCGAGCACCCTAAGCTCGAACACTACTTACCCCGCAGGCATATTCACTTCCTCAAACTCTGCATGGTGTTTAGCGCCAGCCGAAGTAGCGAGCTGGTGTTGAGGATGGAAGATTTCAGGGAAGCTCAAGACTTCCTAATCGAAACGGAAGTCGCAATGCCCGATGTGTTCCGGGCGATGACTCACTCAATAGACGGAGGAGCAGCTGTGTTGGATGAGGCGTTCAACTTCGTCTATACTACTTACGCCAAGGAAAAGCGGAACATCGACGAGTATCGAATTACACACTTCATCGTGCAGCGGGCGCCACAGCACGCCGCTTCGCATATCCTCAAGAACCTGGTTGACAGTCGCATGATCCAAGTGGCTGACCTCGTAGGCAAAGCCGGGAGACCGACCTATAAGCCGGTCCCCCGAGCCGAGCATGGGCGTTAGCCGCCCACCGACTGCACCTTGTTCTTGGCAAGGCCGATCAACACGTGCAGGAGCGTGGAGCCCAGAGACTGAGCGTCCTTGAACAGGACCTCCTTTTCCGACTCCAGCCACATCAGGAACGCCTGCTCGATGTCGGCGAAGTCGCCGCTGAGAAGGTGCTGTTCGTTCGTGCCGAGGAATTCGACCAGGGCGTTCAGCGTGTCCCTGACGAGCGTGGGCTCGAAGGACGTGAAGATAGGATGCGCGACATTCCAGATGTCGTGCAGTGCCATGCCGACGGCATCCTCGATGTTGTGGAAGGCGGCCGTGATGGTCGTCTTGATCGTGTCGAGGAAAGTTTGAAGTCCGCTCATTGTGGTTTCACTCCACACCACGAGTCTCTCGCGGCGTTGTTGGCCCGGATGCGTAGGACGGTATCGGGAGTGTCCGGGTGAGCACTCGTCGAACCGTGATAGCCAATGTCCTTCCAGACTTGGCAAACGGAGTTGTCGTCAGCCGAGGTCGTTGGGATCGCGAGGTTGACCTTGGGACTGAGGCACGCTGCCAGGAGGAGGCTGGGCAGCAGCAGCCACAGCAGCTTGAGTCGCATTGATGACCCTGTTGGTTGAAGTGGTGATAGCCTGCCGCCCGCTGGCCGCACCGAGTGCAGCAAGAACCGCCATCGCCAAGTCGATCAGACTGATCTGATGGTTCAGGTAGGACAGCAGCGCCGTGAGGACAGCGATAGCGCAGACGAGGTACGTCTTGTACCCTTCGAGCTTTGCGAAGAGTTGACTCATGGATACTCCTTCCACGGTAGTTGGAAATGCCCCCAGTCGTGAAAGTGCGAGGGGACGCCGGGGACCCATGCGCCTATCGCAGCCCCGCCCCACTGGACAGGGATATTGAGTTTGGCCGCCGCAGCCAGGACTTGCTTGGCGATCTGGCCGAAGACTTCTTCCTCCTTGCCGGGCGCCCAGGACAGCTTGCCGTCGATCACGGCAGCCACGTCGACTGCGCATGACCAGTTGTTTTCCTTCACCTGACTCAGATGCCGGCTGTGGAGGGTCTGGCTGTGGTGAGTACTCACCGCATCCATTTCCCCCAGCTTCGACCGTATGCCGTAGACTATCTCAAACGGCTGCGGAGTTTGTTCCGCTGCCTCCATCACCTTGATCAAGTCGGGATGGACTTGACCCAACTTGTGGTGCGGGTCAAGGAAAAGGTCGCTCATCCGATCCTCCAATTCACGCAGTCCGAATGCACCGGGACTACGTGCGTGCCGCCCCCAGCCACGACTGTACCCACCCCGGCGGTAAGGGTGAGCGTGGCGTCAGTCACGAACCTTCTCTTGAAGGGTTGCGTGTTGGCGTTGGGCAGGCTGGCGACTGTGACGACGTCGGCCAGTGCGGTATTCGTTGCCTGCTGGAGCATCATAGTCTGGAGGTCGAAGCTCGACTCGATGTTGACCGCCAGCCATCCCTGGTTGGGGAACGTGGTGTCCTGAGCCAGATCGACAGCCCGCTTGATAACGAGGATCGAGCCGGTTGGAGGCGCGACCAGCATGGTCACGGTCCCACCAGCTTCGACTCCCGCACCGGTCAGAGTGTAGTCGGTTGTCAGGGCTTTCTCCACCACAGTGGTAGGAGAGCCGGGCGTGATGAGCCAGACTTCGATCCCGGTCTGTGCAGTATTATCCGGCTGCGTCGGCACCTCGAAGTTGAAGGCGAACGCAGTCGTTACGTTGTCACCGATGTAAACGCGCTGAGGCGTCTGAACGGGGAAAGTCATTTCTCGGGTTTCCTGTCTCGTTCGTGAGAGGGTCCAAACATGATAGCCTGCCACGGTCGAGTGACACGGCCCTTGTGCGCCGGCGGGTGACTCATATCGTGGATCGACTGGAGCGTTTCGCCGGCTTGCCCCGCACCAGGAATGTTGAACATCATGCCTGCAAGGATCGCGCCGTTCTCAATCGCCCGCGAGTCCTTGACCTTCTTCCCCTTCGCTGCCTGGACCAAATCCGCAAAGCCTTTGCCAGCGGAAGTCACAGACCCCTCGACCGGCGAGACTTCAAACTCTGGCGGCTTCCCGGACAGGACGCTGCGCCCAACCTCGAACATGTTGGGACCAAAGGGAACCATGTGCGACAGAGCATCCAGAGTATTCTCGATCTGCCACCACACAAACTCTTCCGCCGACTTTGGGATATGGTCGGTGACTACCTTGGCGATGGCAGTCACGGTGAGCGCGGCAATCAGGAGCTGCTTCCAGCCCGCCAGCTTCTCCTCGATGTCCTGACCCTGGAATGCGTGGTAGGCGCCTTCCCGCATGAGGGCACCGAACGTCCCTCGGAAGATATTCCACATGTTCACAGTCTTCAAAAACTCGCTGCCTCCGCCCGATTGGAAAGTCCCCATATCCATTTCAAAGCCGGAGCCGTGGGACTTCTGAACAACCTTGTCGGCGTAGTCCACAGCCTCGTCATGGTCCATCGCAGGCAGCGGCTTGAGCTTCCCTGCCGGAATGGCTTTGCCTTCGATGGCGTCGTGATAGGCGCCGATCCACGCGGGCGTCGCAGCGAAGTACTGGTTGTACCAGGCGAAGAACTTGGTCGACCACTCGCGGACTTTAACTGCCGCCGGGTCGGCCAGCGGGATTTTGACTCGTCCGATCAGAGGCATCGCCGGGAGCAGCGTGCTCCTATTATTGTGAATGTCGTCGATGATGTCCCTCAGTTCCCGGGTCACCGCCTCCGACCGCACCCGCATGTAGTCCGACGAGTCTTCGGCGAACTTGTACGCCTGGTTCGGGTTGCTGATCCACCGGACCAGTCCTCGCAGCGTGGTCTTCACTCCCGCCTGAGCCGCAGTCTGAGCGATAGAGGTAGCGTGCTCGAAGGCGATCGACAGCTTCATGGCCGCCTGGGTGGAATAGGTCCTGGTGCGGAACTCTCGCAGGAACCCATCCAGACCAGCAGGCGCCCGGGGGTCGATCGTCCTATATCCAAGCTGGCGTTGCAGCCAGCCACGCAGGACTTCATGCCCAAAGGGTCCGTGGACATCCTCAATCAACTGGACGATCTCAGGCTGGGACAGGAACTTCAACGCATCCAGTGCCCACTTCCCGTATGCGATCCTCTTCGCTACGTTAGGGATATGGATTTGGATAGTGTTCATCCAGTCCAGGCTCGGTACATAACTGGCCGCAACCCGGCGGATCGTGTGCCCCTTTGGCGTGGCGCCCTCTTGCAGATAGTGAGCCCAGAGCGAGTCGGGGTCGACCTTGGCCTTGCCCTTCACCCGCGAGGAAATCCGGTCGTCCCGGCGAAGTGGGAAGTACCCGCCGTCGTGAACCTCGACGTCGATCCGCGGACCTCCATTGTGCCCCATGCCAGGGAACGTGTGCTCCAGGATGATCGGCTCGGGCTTCACCTTCTCCGGCACCAGCCCAGTCAGCTCACGTTCCGCCTCCACGATCAGCGGCCACATGCCGTCCAGGGCTTTGTGGATTGAGTCGACCAATTGCCAATCCTTCGGCCGTGCTTCGGCCTTAACCAGCGCCTCGTACTTATCTCGATCCCAGCCCCAACCGCCTTCCTCCAGATGCCAGCGACCTTCCTTATTCCCCATGTGCAGCATGATGCCGATGAGGTCTTTGTAGGTCAGGTTGGTCTCCAAGTCTGGGCGATCCGGCCTCATCAGGCCGTGGCCCTTCGGCACGTAGCGGGACAGTCGATCCCATTCCTGCGAGCCCATCTCCTTGATGATGTCGGAGATCGCCTGATCTTCCGGGCCGACAATATCGTGCTCAGTGACCATCGCCCGCTTGGCGCCCTGCATCAACACCCTGTTGAACACGCCGTTAGGATTGCGGTTGTCCAGAATGTCGATCATGGTGTGAGGCGAGAACGCCCACGAGTTTGCTTGACTCAGGTTCAGCTTGCCGACAGTGACTGTAGCGTCAGCAAGAACTGGCCGCTTCTTGACCGGGGCGGCTGCGTCGACTGCTTGCTGGACGAGGAGAGCCATGCTCAGGTGATCGTCCAAAATCTTAATCATGCCCTCGTCCTTCGCGAGGAACATCAGGTTCTCGAGTCTGTCCTTCACGTCCCGGAAGTCGTTGACACTCAGCTTCAAATAGTCGGTCGGCTGGGGACGAGTGTACGGCTGGACTTGGAGTGGCCCACCTTGCTCGGGCGGCCGGTTCCGCATCGCCTCGGCCCATTGATCATAGTTATACTTGATGTTATTCTGTGGAACCCTCCACCCATAGTCCTGTAAGAACGAGTGGATCTGATCCATCATCGCCTGCGGAACCGTAGGCATGGATTTAACGCGGGCGAACCGATCGCCTTCCCGTTTGAACGCCCGGACCTCCTTTACGAAGTCATGCGTCATCCGCAGGATGTGAAGGTTGAGTAGTTGCTGCTGCTTGGCCTTGAACGCCGCTGGCCAGTTGCCCTTCTCCAAGGCAAACTCCGTCGCCCGCCCGGTCTTCTGCAACGCCTTCTCAGCCAGCTTGACGTTACTTGCCACCTTCGTAGTCATCTTCCCGAAGATGTCTTCTGCCCGAGACTTGATCTTCTGGGCATCGAACTTCAAGTCCAGCTCGCCAGCCGAGTTCTGAATGGCCTTCAACTCGGAGATAAGGAAGTCTTCCATCTCCGGTCCGCGAACGGCTTCCTGGATTTCTTGTTCGATCCCCTCGGGCGACCCGTCGAACCCAGCCAGTTCCCGCGCCTTGGCAGTCGCCAGCATGGTCGCCGAGTGCTTGACGAAAGTGTCGATCGTCTTGGCCCCGACTGAATCCATCGCCCGCTGGAGGAGGTTCATCTCCTTCACCAATTCCCCGCCTGAGGAATACCCCAGGATTTCGGCCATATCGTCGGGATCGGTGCCTCCGATCTTCTGGAGGTTCTTGGGGAACTCGTTAGCGATGTCAGGATACCGGGATTGAATGATCGCACTGTTCAGGCGGAACAGCTTGTCCTTCAAGTTCCGGTAGGCGATGATGTTCGGGTGCGACTCGATTTCCTTCGTCGCCTCTTCCCTCGCCAGTTCGACCGCTGCCTTCCAGTCCGGACCACGCTCCTTCTTGATTTGCGAGTACATCTTCTTCATGACTCGCTCGCGCATTTCAAACTTGGCTTCGTCGAGGGCATTGGAATACCGCTCGAACTGAGCCTGAGTCATCCCGAGTGCTTTGGGGTTCTCGAAAATCTTCCCGAGTCCAAGCTCCTGGAATACCTCGTCGATCCGCCCGTCGACTGCCGCAGCCAGGTTCCTGAGCGGCTCGTGAGTGGACTCTGGCACATCCTTCGGCGGCTCATAAGAGTGGTCGCCCTTGATGCCCAGGTGCTTGTCCAAGTCGATCACGTGGAAGTTGCCAAACTCTTCCCCGGCCGCAATCGCCTTGGCGATCCGGTGGTTCCCGTCACGGACGTAGTACTCGCCCTTGTACTTCTCCACCGTCCCCATCATGCCTTCTTCGTCCGTAGGCTCCCGCTCCTCGGCGATGTTGGCGGCGATACTGGTCTGCGGCGACTTCAAATCCCGCAGCTTGATGGACTGCTTCGACTGGTTGGCCTCGGCTTCGGCCACCTTCTCACGGACCGCCCGGCCTTCCGGCGAACGCGAGTCCTTCGAGAACTTGACCTCGTGCGGGATTTTGCCTCGCTTGGTTGGGTTGACTTTGATCCGGTCAGCCGACGGCGTGACTTCCTTGAACTTGGCTGCATCCTCCGCATTCGCGTCAGGCATGGCCTGGAGGCGCTCGGATGGAGTAATTGATGCAGACGTATGCCCGGGGAATGCGTCTGTATCCTTGACTTCTTTAAGCTCGGCTGCCTCTTTCTGGCTGATGCCTCCAGCGGTGAAGGACGTGCCTTCCCGAACTTGATCCGCCCACGGCTGGCCTGAGACTTCTGACAGGTATTCCGAATAAGGAACCGTCATCCCGGTCCCCCGGAACATGGCATCCTCGATGTCTTCGATCCTGGCCTTGAACGGACTGAACCCCTTGTTGTAGAGGTCCTTCAGTACGAACGGGTCGACGGTCACTTCGCGATCGGCCGCCTGCGTACCATCCAGGAAGTCCCGCATGAGTTCCGGAGACTGAGTATGCATGGGCGTCTCGGCCACCCGCTGCTCTGCCTCCTGCGCCATCTGGGCGTTGCGGTCTGCCTGCTCCTTGAGCACCTCGTCCATCTGAGGGTCTTGGCCAGGCACCGGCTCACGGCTACGCCTACTGGCCCAATACGGGTCTTCTGGCCGAGCCTGGACGTCTCTCAGTCCAATCCCCTCGCCGTGCAGGTCAGGCTCGAAGACTTGCTCTCCGCCGTTCCTGGCGCGCCAAGCGGCCGCCTCTCGAGGCGAGTTGAAGCCGACCGGTTGACCCTGTTCATCCGCCAGGAACCCTTCCGAGGTCGTGTTCCACTGAGTCCCGTTATGGAAGGGCTGCCGGGCTTGAGCCTCCGGTGTCGTCGGGCCTGCCGGTCCACCACCAGGACGCGGACCTTCGCCGGGCGCCGGTTGTTCCCTGGGTGCGCCACGAGGAGCCCCGCGAGCCAACGCCTCACCAGCCGCAATCTGTGTGACACCTGAGGCGATGTCCCCGAACGATCCTGGCTTCAGCCCAAACTGCAAATAGTAGTTGGTCCCGGGAATGGCGATCTTCGCCCAGGGACGCATATCCGGGTTAAGGTTACGCTGGGCGATGTCGCCTGCCGCTCCGACGGGCGCCGTGACGCCGGACAGTCCCGCACCGATCAGGTGCTGAATACCGAGGCCCAAGGCCATCGCCTGGCCCATACCGTTAGGCACGCTCGTAACCGGCAGACTGAAGAAGGGGCCGACGTTGAAAGTCTGTTGCTCCGGGTGAAGGAGGGTCGTCCCGATTTCACCCCAAGCCTGCAAGGCTGCGGTGTGCGCCTGGTTCCACCGATCCGCCGCCAAGTCCCAGAAGCCCTGCCTCGTCGCTTGGTTGACTGCCCCAAGCTGAGGCAACGATCCCCCGGCCGCCGCCGCATGAGCAGGCGATGTCGCAGCGAACCGGGCGATAGGAGGATGATTGTTGATCCCCTCCGACCACCCGGCTTGGTCTTGCGCCTGCTGAACTTGTTGAGGCGTATACATGCCGATCGAAGGCGAAATCCCTAGCGGGCCGCCCTTGGTGATTGCATTGACTGCTTGTTGCGGAGGAACGCCCGCCGCTGCCGCCACGTTGGCGTGAGCAGTCTGTTGGGTCGTGGACTGAGGCTGAGAGCCGCCTTCAGACCAGCCTGTGCTCAGATCGTCAGGCATTAACGCTCAAGCCCCCTCTCGCGACGATGTTCGTACTCACGCCCGATCTGTTCGGCACTCGGTTCCCCGGCGTCAGGGAACGCCTTCATATACTGCTGACGTAGCCACTCGTACCGATCCGGCGGAATGACCGGAGGCGTCTCGCCCTTATTCCCTGTGAACGGAATGTTGATCCCGAACAGTTGGTTCGGCGCTTGGACGCCTCGGCGAGCCAGAATAGGCTGGGCCATGTTGATGAGTTCTTGGTCAGGAATGGCACCCTTGTGAGTCGGGTGCGCCGCCGCCCAATTGTCTTCCGCCTGGAGCATCCGACCGATGAACACTTGATAGGATTGCTCGTCCGAAATAGTGTTGTCGGAGTCCACGATCCCGGAGTCGACCAGTGCTTGGTGGATGATCTTGTTACTCGTGATCGGTGCAATCCGGGCGTCGTGTTCCTGCTGCCGCGCAGCCTGCTCGCGGAGGTGGTGCTGGGTGTTAGTCAGTTGCGTCCGCTGACTGGTAGTCAGGTCGAGCTTCGGATCAAGTGGGTTCAGCGCCATGACTTGCTGACTGTTCATCCCGGAGATTTGCTCCCACTGGAGCTGTCTTCCAGGCGTCAGCGTGTTCGCCCCTTGACGCAGGTAGGCTTGCACCGCCCGGCGATCCGAGCCGGTCAGGTTATTATAGTCGTCCTGCATCCCGGGGTTCAGGCGGAACAGAGTTGGCAAATCTCCGATCGGCTCGCCATCCTGACCACCGGCGGAGATTGCGGTCAGGATGTTCTGCTTGCTCGAGTCTTCTTGCTGCCGGAACTGGTACTCCATCCTGTTCATATCCGACTGGAGCTTCTGCTCCGCCTGATACCGGACCATGATCGGATCGAGGCCGTACTTCGCGGCATAGGCGTCTGCCGCTTGGTCGGCCGCACGGAACAGGTTCTGGGCATTGCCCTGGATCGCATCGAGTTGGGAGCCGGCCGTTCCAGGCAGGTATCCGTTCCCGCCCATGCCTTGCCGTCCCAACTGAACGTGGACGTGCGGGGCAGTCGAGTGAGCTGCGCCCGGCCCTTCGTACAGGACGTTGGCTTGCGGGAACTTCTCCTTGATCGCCTCGGCAAACTGCTGGCCAGTCATACCCGCGGGGATATGGAAGTCGACCGCGTTGCCTGCCATGTGAGCAGAGTCTTGCGCTCCATGCACAGCCGCGTTCTGGCCTGCCGTCCGTCCCTCACTCGTCGGGCGGGTGCCCGGAAATGCCTGCATGATCCCGGCTTCCAGGCCGGCCATGTGCGGAGTCAGCCCACCGTGCGGCGCTCCCTCGGGCAGAGCGTGTTCCGCACTCCCGGCCATTGCTGCAGGCGCTGCTGCCGTCGCAGTTCCGACCCCGGCCATCGCCTGAGTCGCAGCCACGTACCCGCCGTGGACAGTCAAAGCTTGGTCGAGTTTCTCTTCGGTCGCCCCGATGTGCTCGACAGTCATCTCATTCCGGTGAGCCTGGAAGTAGGTCCAGGCATTCTCCGGCTGAGTCTTCATCATCCCGTCGATGATCGACATATCGACTTGAGACGTCCGACGCAGGATATCTGCCTTGATCGCGTCTTCCGGCAAGCCCTCGGACCGACCCCAGTTATACGCGCTGGTGGCGATCTGCTGCTTGATCTCCTCTTGCTCGGCCGGGTCTTGACTCGCAGCCGCCCGGGCAGTCAGGGTCGCTTGGCTCCCATTAAACGCCGCCTCGCGGAACGTGTGGGTTCCTTGGGCGATAGTCTTGCTCCCGTTCATAATCATGTACCCCTGCATTCTGCGGGAGTCTTGATCGAACAGGCTCGAAGCCATCATGTTGCCTAGCGTGCCGCGGTAGTGTTGCCGCAGCTGCTCGAGTTGGCCGACGTAGTCCTGGTAGCGGGTGGTCGCCTGGGCCGGATCGACTGACCTATTGTCCATCTGGAACTTGGCTTCCAGGGCGCCCGCGTCGTTGAGGTATGACGTGTAGGCTTGGTCGGACAATGCCTTGTTGTTCAGCGCGGCGACTTGCATCGCGTGCTGAGCCATAACGTCCGAGAACTTCTCGGTAGACTGGCCAAGGCTCTGCAGTCCTTCCCCCAGCGCCGAGAACATCGTCTCGGGACTGTTGGCGTGGATCGAGGGAACCCCACCGACCTGTTGCTGCTCCGAGGGGAGCGTTGCGCCTTCGGGAACGGCGGCCATCAGAAGGGCACCTCCGAGCTACCGGATGAAGGAACTTGCAGCGCCCCGGACATTTGGTACTGCAACCATTTGTCAGTCAGGCTGCTGGCCCCTGAGATGAACGAGGAACCGGCCTTGAAGATGCCGCCGACCAGTCCGCTTACGGCTGATTGCCTGGCAGATTGTGCCTGGAGCAGATCGGAGAACGCCTCTTGCTGGTAGCCGTAGGCAGAGCGCGCTGCGTTGTAACGAATGTTCAGTGCGTCCATCTCGCCGGAGACTTTCGTGGCATTGCGGACTTGCTCCGCCGAACCACCGCCGACGTCCACGCCTCCAGCCGCTTGGGCTGCCGCCTCTTCGCCAACCAGTTTCCCGGTCTGCATCCTCTTGATCGACTCGGCATTGGAGCCGGCAGTTAGCGCAGCCTCCTTGCCTTGTTCGGCCAACTGCGCGTTGTACGTGGCGATTTTCGACTGGAACATTCCCTGCTGGTAGGTTCCAACCGCGCCGAGTACTCCGCCGACCGTGCTGAGTCCCGTCGACAGCGCGCCCAGGCCAAGGCTCGAGGATGCTGCCGCAGCCGCTCCCCCTGCACCCGCCGCAGCCGCGCCTCCAGCGAACATACTTCCGAGCGCCGCGCCCGCTGAACTCAGGGCGCCTGCCCCGGCGGCGATCAGTGGTGCAAAGAATGCCATCAGTGCTTCACCATCGTTAGGGTTTGACCTTGCCGCGAGTCGATCTTGAAGCCGTGCCACTCCAGAAATCGGATGGCCCTGACGTTCTCACAGTACGTCGCGACATAGAGGTAAGGGTACATACTCGAAAGCTGGGTGACAATCTTTCGGCTCAGGCGCACAAGCTGCCGCCACCGTTCATCTCCCTCGGGCGTCACGAACATCCAGGCGACACCGCTACCGAGGAACATCGACCGAGCCCAGTGCCCGACGAGTAACAGTAGCTGGCCGTCCGACGAGACTGCGAATGCCTCATCCGACTGGAAGAACGTCTTGGTCAGGGCGCCTTGGTAGTCCAGCCCCAACCCACGGACTTCGTCCGCTTCCCATTGCCTCATCCCCACGACCTTGACGTCGTGAAGAGTCATCGGCCTAATTTGCAGTGTCTCCACGGACGAACTCCGGAATGATGCCAAGGACGGTAAGCGGGAGCGGATAGTCTTGCTGCACGCAGAGTTGGCCATTCGTCTCCCAGTCGGAGAACAAGACCTCGCGGAAGTCTCCAGTGACCAGCGGCTGCGGGTTGGCTCCTACGACTTGAAGCCCCTGCATTTCGATCAGGTCATCGAACGTCCTGCCGATCTTCGGGCCGCGCGAGTCGGCAAGTCGGATCGTCGCTGCAGGAATGGCCTTCCTCTTTCCCTGCATGTTCGGACCAGGGGCGTCAAGGTACAGGGTCTGAAGTTGAGCCTGATAGAGCAGACCGACCACGATGTTGGTCGCAGCGTCTTGCAGAGTGATCTTGCCGTTTGTGACAGTGAACGGGCCGACGACCAGTCCATCCGCCACAGCCATGACACTCTTACCTTCAAGGTGCCAAAGCCCCCGGACAGTCGTAGTCGGCGTGGCGACCGAGAAGTCGGTGACCGGCGTTCCCACTGTTCCCGTCGGGTCGTTAGGGATGGCGTTGGTCAGCGGACTTGTGACGGTGCCGTGAAGCTCGAACGGAGTGTCGTTTGTGACGACTGTCACCTTTCCGCAACCGATCTGCACGACTTGTCCCGGCGTCGCCCAGGCTGTCGGGTTCGCTGGGCCGAAAGTCGCCCACATCGTAGTGGCAATGTCGTTGACCTGCACCACAATCTGGCCAGTCGCATCGTCGGTAGCGAACGTGTTTGGGCCGATCACTGTCTCGGCTGTAGTCGACAAGACAGTACCAGCCAGAGTGTCGATCACCTTCAGTGCCCATGGGGAGCCTGCGTTGTCGATGAAGTTCATCTTCCCGTCGCGGACTCGGCTCTGCCAGAAGGGAACACTCGGGGCGACCGAAATCTTCCAAATGACTGACGCATCGTTGGAACTGATCTTGGTCAGGTAACGGTTGGCGTTGGAACCAAGGAACAGGCAGATGATGTTGCCGTCAGTCTCGTCGTAGACGGCTGACTCAAGAGAGATCGAAGTCCAGGCAGCGTCCACGGCAGTCGGAACCACCGCCCCGATCTTGGTCTTCCAGACTTTACCATCAGCCAGGAGCTGCATGATATACACGCCGACTTGCACAGTTCCGACGCCGCCGACAGGATCGACCACCAGGACGAAGCCCGCACCGCGGGGTCCTCTGATCGGGAAGGCGTTGCCGGGAGCGATGCCGCCTCCGGGCAGCTCGTCGAAGTAGTTCTGGAACGGCTGAGTGATGTCCGCCGGATTGCCTGCCGCAATGGCCTGGATCGTACCAGTCATCTGTACCACGAAGCAGGGTGAGCTGTGGGCAGGCACGCCTTGGCCGGAGTTCAGGCCGGTGGCGAGAACGTACTGGTTCGTTCCATCAGTGATCTGCGCCACATAGCCTACGGCAGAGAGGCCGCCGGTTACACCAGTCGCGTTGAACGTGGTGTTAGTCGCCACACCGGCGTCGGTCACAACGCAGCGCCCGACTAGGTTCGCGCCGTCCGACGTCCCGTAGAGGATGCCACCAGCGTAGTCGACGCAAGTAACGCCCGGACTAGCAAAGGCGATCTCGCCGGGCGCCAGTGGGCCAGCAATCTGAGCGCGGGTTTGAAGGTTGAACACGAACATGGAGTGGCCGTTGGTGTTGGGATCGCCACCCGCAACCGCCTGTTCGTGGTACAGCCTGTTGTTGTCGAAGTCGAAGTTCCCTCTCGCGTAGTGCAGCGGGGCGCTCGAAGACGCCACGTAGTCCAAGGCAACCCCACCCATAGGTGAGGACAAGCCAGAGCCACCGTAGAGGTTGGTACTTGGTGCCGCGCACAGTTCGACATTGCCCCCGACTGTTCCGATTGGCCCGGAGTCATAGATAGTGAACGCCGGGAATTCCTTCTCGTTCGCTACCGCACAGTCGAGGAACCACACGTCCTCGGTGCAGTCGAACTTCCTGTCGTCGAACCGCTCGATGAAGTCATACCAGCCACTCCCGCAATCAGCACCAGGCTGTACGTAGCGACTGACAATAACATACACAGCATCCACAGTTCCTTCGGAAACTGAGGCCACCGACCGGAAGAGTCCTTGCGTGTCATGTTGCGCCCAACCGTACACTTCTTGCTCGGCGAGGTACGTCAGCGACAGGAGCTTCCCGTCGTCCCGCACTAGCCAGATCAGCTTCAGTGGTTCTTCGGCCGACGTCCACTGAATGAAGTTGAAGTTGGTGAACAGATGCTGACTGAGGTACGAACGATCCTGTCCGACGTAGGATTGAAGGTAGAAGTTGAACGCCAAGTCCCGAACCGTGTTGCCCTTCTGCTGCATGTAGAGGACGTTGTAGTTGCGGACGATCGGCGGGAGCCTGTTGGCACCGTGCGAGGCTTGCCGTGTTGCGGTCGTGGCGGACGGAGTGATCGGCGCACCGGGCGTCCCGCCTGACAGAAGCCAGGCACCGCCGGAGGTCAGGATCACCAAGCCGGACGACATCGGAGTCATGGACTGGATGAAGTCGATCTCGGTCGACGCCAGCCTCAGCGTGATCGCGTCACTATCAGCCACAACAGGGCTAACATTGAAGTTATTGTAGTTGCCGGTCTGCGAGAGCGTGACCGCCTGCGGATCGCCATTAGGCGCAGCATAACCCCGGCGTTGCTGGACATAGGAGACGACGGAAGGATACGTGCCGCTCTCCGGACTGATCTGCGCTTCAAAGGTCGCTCCCCCAGCGCCAGCCGTCACGGTGGCGGTCGTGTATCCTTTCCCTGGAGCAGTGATGAAAGCGCCCACCACGGCACCAGTACCATAATCCACCACGGCATAGCCGGCCGCTCCTGTGCCATCGCCCACGATCGTCAGTGCAACATAAGAGACGCTGCCTCCGGAAGTGTAGGCGCCGCCCGTCAGCACCTTGACTCCGCTGATTTGGCCAGGGTCGAACGGGTCCTGGAAGTCGGGCGGCACCTTCGAGAAGTCGGCGGCGATGTTGGCGTCAGTGAACGTGGTCGCCTTGGTGTTCCCGATGTACCCGAAGATGGTAGGCGGGGCACCCGACGCCTTGCCAACCGGACCCCACTTGTAGATGTTGTAGGAGGAAACAATCTGGCTCGGGGCGGTCCAGTGCATGACGATCTGCACTGGCGGGGATGCAGTCTGGTCGAGCAGCTTCGAGGAAACGACCTCCGGGACGCAGATGATCGACTCTTCAGTCCCATCCTCGTTCAGCGCGGTGACTACGTAACCGTAGTTGTTGTTCCCGGCGGCTGAGGCGGAGACAGTCAAGGCGGTCGGCGGGTCGATGACTGGACCGATAACGTCGGCGACGAGCTGAAATTGACTGGCCGTCACCCGGCTCAGGTTGTACGGAATGTAGTTCGGATGGACAATGGTGACGACATCGGCCGACTGTGTGAAGTTCAAGTCGAACAGATCAGCTGCGAGGTACGGCGAAGCCAGAGTGTAGATGCGGCTGCCGGTCACTGGTCCAGCGAACGTGACTCCTGTCGTGTTGATGTTGTTCCCGAACAAGTCGGTGAATGTCACGTGACTTGCATCCACGACCGAGCCGACCAGGAGCTGACGCTTGTCGTAGTCGAGCATGTTCGGGGCGCTCAGGACGATCTCGTCTCCGACTGACCAACCATGCAGCGGGACGAAAAAGACTCCGGGGTTCGCCGAAGTCATTCCCAGGATCGGCTGCGAGGCTTCGAGTAGCGGCTGGCCGGAGGTGTAGAAGCGGATATACTGTGGCCCAAACTCCATCATGTAGGTGATTTCGGTGTTGAAGTCGAACGGCATCAGCCTTGCGCCGTTGACCTTACACTTGTTCACATACTTAGTCCCCGCGCGGTTCGACGCGCCTCCACGCCAGTCGACGTAAAAGTTCCTCAACAACGCAGCACCGACCGTGAACTTGTCCAGGTCAACGCGCGCGTAGAGGTTCTTCGACAGCTCGCCTGCGGCAAACGAGGTCTGGATTTTGGTCTCGGCCATTAGTCTCCGTAGCCCCCGGTGTTCCAGTCGCAGTACCACATACCCCACTCGGCCATTCCGCCTGGGCCGAGGAACGCCGCCGAACCGGGCAGGCCGCGAACGGCAATCCAGTCGGGCGTGTGATCCGTCGAGGGCAACGCCTCGTTTCCGTCAGCCGCCCGAGCGTCAGTCACCGCCTTCGAGGCGATCCCGATGAAACCCTGCTTCATCTGGATGTTACCAGACAGCGGCAGGATCAACTTCTCCGCCAGCGCAGCGGCCAAGGCTCCGATGAACAACTCGTCGAACAGATCACAGTTCGTAATGTCTGCGTTATACACGCCCACCGCCTGCTGAATGTTCGCCAGGATTTGGCTGGTGTCCCCGACACTCGAGACGAGGAAGCGCCAGTTACGGCTTGGCATCATCCAGGGATACCAGATCAGTGGCTCCCCCGGTGCTGGCGAGGCGACTCCTGGGATCGGCGGCGGAGCCGGCAGGAGATATCGTACCTTGAGACAGTCCGACGGATACGCGTAGTTAAACAGCTGCGGGTACTGATTGTCCGGCGGATTGTTCAGGATCGAACCTGTCGGCGTCAGCTGCACCACTTTCCGAGAGAAACCCCAGGGAGCGGAGCGGAGCAACTGACGCCGTAGCCGGTCATACCAGATGCGGCAGTTCACGGCAGCCGGTGTCGCGTCCGTGTTCAGGTTATTGAGCGTGACCCGAGCGCCCATCTCACTGAGCGCCATGTTACAGATGTCAACCGGCTGCATGACTTACCCCATCTGATATAGTTTGGCCCCGGGACCGGCGGCCGCCTTTTGGGTCGGATCAGCCTTTCCCGAACCGTGAGTCCCGTCGGCGCGCAATTCCTTACGCGCCATGTTGACGAGTTTCTTGTTCTTCTTGGGCTTCTCCTTGACCTTACGCATTCTTCAGGCTCAGCCTGAACAACTTGCCAACGACATCGTTCGCCGCGCCGGTGGTGCCTGAGGCGCCGGTCACAGTGATGTACATGTCGGCGTTCTCGGTCTGAGTCAGCGCCACGGTCTTCTCGGAGGACACTGCGCCGGTGGTGACACCGGACAGGACCGAGCCGAACGCCCGTTGAGTGTTGGCGTTGACGTTGCCGTAGGACACGACTTCCGCCTCGGCCTTCCAGCCACCATTGTTGGTGGTGACGGTGCCGGACGAGGCGATCAGGGTCGTGGCGCCTGAAACGATCGCGGCGCCCAGGGTCTGCACGTCAGTGCCCACCCAGACCTTGATCTGCTTGTTGTTCCCGTTGGCTGCAGTATCGCCCCACGCCTCCGCGAGCACGGAAGAGCCTGGGTTCTGCAACATGTAGGCAGGAACCTTGGCAGTGAACAAAACGTCGTCGGTGGTGTCCGCGCCGTTGCCCTGGCTCGTTTCCGAGTGGGCGAAGATGCCATCGGCCAGGTTGTCCCGGTAGGAGCCGCTGGCGCTGCTGATCTTGTAAGTGTCTTGATTGTTGATACCCACTAGTCTTCTCCATAGAGTCTGCCGCCGACAGAGTCAGCGACTGGTTTGGCGTCCATGTCGTCCTCGGTTTCGATCCCGAGGTCGGTGATCTGAAGGTCGAGGCAGGAGTAACCGTCTGAAGACTGGCTGATGCCCGTAACCTTCGCCACCGCATCGAGGGGGATCACGTCCCCGATCTTGTAGTCCTCAGCCTTGATCCCGAGCTTGTCCAGCTCAGGCTGAGAGATATGGAGGCAGAGCCCATATGGGTACTCCGGCTCCATAGGCTCACGAGCCATATCAACCATTTCCGTCCTCACCTCCTCCGTAGAGTTTCTGACCAAGAGTCTTATGGTCATGGGGTTTACGTTTGGGGAGGTTCTTCACCTTCCCCTTGTCGGCTTTGGAGAACTCTTCTCCAACCTTCTTCGGGATGCCAAGAGTGCTGTGGCCGTGAGCCGCAGCCTCCATCGCCCGATGTTGAGCTTGACTCACGCTGGGCATTTCAGTGTCCCACGATGAACTTGTTGATGGCCTCGAAGAAGTTGACCACCGCCGGCCACAGGATAACGGCAGCCTTCCACACGAACGCCGTGCTGCTCAGTGCTCCAAAGATCACCAAGGCACCACGCCATGTAGCCTCCCACGTCGAGAGTAGGCCAATGGGCTTACTGCCCTTCAGCGGCTTACCGTCTTTGTCGATGCGAAGTGCCTTACGGATAGTCTCCATTTCGGACTTCACTTCGGCAAAGCCGGTCTCGACGCACTTGTGCAACTTGTTTACGCCTCGCGCGACCGTCGCACTGGTCGCCTTCGTCGGGTTCCTGATAGGGTCAAGTTCCACGTCCGCAGTCCCTACAAAAGAGCGAGGCTCTGGGTTGAGTTGGTGGTGCTCGGGCATTGATTCATCCTTATGCCCCCCATTAGGCCGCGCCACGGCTCACAGGCTTCCAACATACTCGTTGTAATCCAGGAAGCCTTGCGCCGTCGCCGAAGAAGTCGTGACGATGCAGAAGTCCTCGCCGGCCGGGACCACGAACAGTGAGCCCATCCCGTCGCCGAACTGATACTCCGCCGCTGCCACAGTCATGTCGCCGGACAGGGCGGTGGTTCCGGTGCCGCAGTTGGTGCCGTGACCATACTCGAAAGTCACGTTCCCTGCGCCGCCGGAGACGAAGGCGATCTCGGTGATGTTCGCGGCTCGAACTGA
>Ga0134125_10000629_pt1 | contig 46624 bp, 55 predicted proteins | sample KB31751_FD_96464 | JGI IMG/M metagenome (GOLD analysis project Ga0134125, IMG submission 96464) | Terrestrial soil microbial communities with excess Nitrogen fertilizer from Kellogg Biological Station, Michigan, USA - KB3-175-1 | ecosystem: Environmental > Terrestrial > Soil > Unclassified ...
CGTTGCAAGTACCTGTCTCAGCTGATCCCAGCCTCTTCGAAAGTATCATCAGTTCGTTCTTGCCGAACTATTATCTGCGCGTGCGTAGCGATGGACTCGGGGTCGAAGGTGTCACGAACGTCATCGCTGATCCGGGATTCATTCAGAGCGGTGCTGGTGCTGTGCTTCGCACGGCGAACGCCAAGATGGCCGAGCAAGTCAGCGTCAAAGACTTCGGCGCGGTCGGCGATGGTGTGACTGACGATACGTTGGCATTCCAGGAAGCGTACAACTCACTCAGTGCAGTGTTCGGCGGTGAAATCTTCGTGCCGCCTGGCATCTATAAGATGAATCTGACAATCATCAAGTCAGGGGTAACGTTGCGCGGCGTCGGCGGCATGGGCGGCTTCGGCAAGGCCACGTGTTTCTCGTACCTCGTGCCGAGCGATACGACGATCCCCGTCCTGACCATCGGGAACGGGACGACCCTGTGCGACGGCTTCAAACTGCGGAACATCTCGATCCAAGGTCCCGTCGGTGCACACTACGGCATGCGTATTGGCGGAGCGATCAACTGCAGCTACGAGGACTTCTGTATTCAAGGGTTCGATACTTACGGCATCTACATCACGTCCAGCGCGACGCAGGCGACCGCGTACCAGTTCTTCTCGCATTTTGCGGTCAATACGCGAAACGGCGCGAGCGCGGTCGGGATCGATCTGCTCTACGGCGGGTCGTTCACCGCGGCGATCTACTTCGCCAACGGAGCGGTCCAGACAGGGAACACAGCGCTGGCGGCCATGCGGAACGACGGGTGTGTGATCCGTCTGGCAAACATGTGGGTGCAGGTCGGCGTCAGCGGTGCCGGCCTGAACAGCAAGAATGTCGGGAAGTTCTACATGAACGGCGTACAGATCGATAGCAATCTGAGCACCGACGTGCTACTGACGATCGATGTCGATACCGTCGTGTCTGATCGCTTTATCGGCAACTTCAACTGCGACGGCGTCATGGCGACGTCCGGGGGGAACACGGCCGGGTTGACCGGCACCAGCAACTATCTTGCTAATGAACCATTCCTGCTCTATCCGTATATTCAAGGGGCGATGTACTTTACCGACTCGTCGCTTGCTCCCCATGCATGGCACAACGTCGCAGATCAGACTGTCGGAATCCAGCGTGCAGGAACACAGCTGCGTTTCACTGGCGACATTCGCTTCATGAACACCACGAAACTTGCCTTCTTCGGTGTCGGTCCGCAAGCGCAGATCGCTGCACCTGCTGCACCCAACAACCAAACTGGAGCGTATGTACAGGCTGATGTGCAATCCATCGTCACGGCAGTCAATGCGATTCTCGCGCTACTCCATAACTACGGACTGAGCACATGATGACCGCCGAACGTCGCCGCTCCAGCCGCGTGTACGGCTGGCTTGTGACCGCTGGCATGGCCATACTGGGCTACATGGCTGTCAATATGTGGAACTCCAAGGCCAACGTGCTTGACTTGCAGGCACAGGATGCACGACAGACGATCAATCTGCAGAACCACATTCAAGCTGAGCAGATGCTGCGACTGGAAGATAGTCTCTGGAAAGAAGATGAACATGCCATGGTGCTTGAACTGCTGTGTCATCAAATGCCGAAGAGCCGGAGGTGCACTGATGGACGTAACAACTGAGGAAGTCAAGGTGGTGAAAGCCGCCACGGGATTCCTCGAAGAAGCACCGGGGATCTGGAGTTCATCGCGCCTGTTGGCCTTTCTGTTCTTCGGTGCGGTGGCCGTGGTCGTCATCGTGGCCTGTGTGATTGCACTCACGAAGCCCAGCGCCGCCGTGCTCGGCAGCATGGCCGGTATCATCACTGCGCTTGGCGGCTGCGGTGCCATCATCCATAGCAACCGGAACGACACATGATCACCTGGCGTGTGGATCGGACACAGGTGCAGGCACCGTTCGCTGATGACATCGACCAGGTCCTCAGCGCTGATCTCGCGACATGGGTCATCACGTATGGCATTCGGACATTCGCTGAGCAAGATGCGTTGTATGCGAAGGGTCGCGATGCGGCGGGCAACGTGATTGATGCAGACGCTGTCGTCACCGAAGCGAAGGGCGGACAATCACCGCACAACTTCGGCTTGGCCGTGGACGTCACCCTAGAGAAGGACGGGAAGGATGACTGGGATTACAACACCGACCCGGATTGGCAGCGGCTGTACCGTACGATCGATGCACACCCCAGACTCCACTCGGGGATTCACTTTCCCGTGCCCGACGGTGACCACATCGAGGTGGTGCACTGGCGACAGCACATTCCACAGGAGACAACATGAAAGATTGCCTCGCGATGCTCGCGATCACGGCGTGCGTGATCGTTGGTGCATGCTTCATCATGAATAACTACTTCCACAAGAAGTACGCGGCGATGGTGTCACAGGGGCACATAGATGTGCTCAACGCTGCAACCGACGTGCAGAAAGCGGCGGCTGATGTCAAAGCGGCGGTCGCTGCGGTGCAGGGCAAGTGACGACGGGACAGAAAGCGATTGCCGGTCTCATCGCACTTGGCATCGTGCTTGCAGGGACTGCCGGCGTCAAGTCGCATCTCGAAGCCGACGGTGCGGTGCAGTACGCGGTGCGCGATGACGTCGCAGTCATGAAAGTGCTTCGGGCGGCTGGGAACGCAATCAGCAGTGTCTACAGGACTGACACACTGCGTCTGGTGCAGCAGGTCGCCACGCATGACACGATGGTGCAGCATCTCATCGATACGGCCATCGTGGAGCATCACGACACGGTGTCAGTGCCCGTGCAAGTGCTCGTTGATGATCAGCAGACGATCAAAGCTTGCATGGTCGTGCGTACAGAATGTGAGGCTGGCTGGGCGAACGCGCGCGCACAAGTTGCTGATCTGTCTGCGCAGCTGCAGAAGGTCAAGCAACTGCAGCCTTCACCGTGGCTGCCGCATCCCGGTCTCGGTGTTGCAGCGGGCATCAATCCGAGCGGGAAGTTCGACGTCGTGGCCGGATTGACATTTGCCTGGAAGTTCCCCTGACCAAGTAGCGGCGGTTCGGATCGACAGAAAGCTCGGACGGTCGCCACGGCCCTCCGAGCTTTTTGCTGGCGAGGCGTGCCCCGAGCGCGAAGTAGAATGCCACCGCTGCACGGCTCTGCTGACGATCCAGGGGCAAAGACGCTTGCAAACGGCGAGCTACCTCGCCTAGCCGGTCTCTGCGGCGTATCGTCACGGTAACACCGCGTTTCGGAATCACGATGAATGGATCGTACAGCGTCATGGCAATCTCCACATGATAGGGGTACTGATCAGGTCACGTTCCGAGACCGTGGACATGTCACCGAGCCACGCGACCGGCTCGTACCAGAGCGTCTGGAGGATGTGCTGCTGTGCTTCGCGGATACTCGTGAGGTGTTGGAGGAAGACCTGATGCTGCATCATGAAGCTCCCGAGCACGCGCCAGGCCGACAGGCCGTGACTCCAGTTTGCGGCGCGGCCGTGCCGCCAGTGCTTTTCACGCCATTGCATGATGATCGGCCAGAACGGCATACGCTCCAGATCGTTGGGATTGCCAGTCCCGACCGTGTGGAAGCCCAGTCCATTGTCCTCGGCGACGTACTGGAGTGCGCCGAGCAGTCGTGGCGCTTTCGGTTCGGCCCAGCGCTGATGTCCAACACCACGTTGTTGGTACTTCTCCACAATGAGGCCGGTCGGATTGGTCCGCATAATCTCCGTCACCGTTTCGTGCAGTGTGCGTGGCGTGGCATGCACGACTGAGGCAAAGGCGCTGTAGCGCGTGCCGAAGAGTTCCAACGTTGCGACGCCGCACCAGGCATCGCCGGGATCGACGGCAGTCAGACGGATGGCCGGTGGGTTCTGTCTCATAGTTTGATCTTCACCTTGTTTTGCCAGTTATCGGAGGCACCGCTCATGTCGGCGATGATGGGCACTTTGTACGACTTCAGATCACGCATGAGGCGCAGCACACGGCGATCGGTGGCTGGATCACCTTCGGATTCGTACACGAGCTCGTCGTGAATGATGAGGAGGAGTGCGAGCTCACCGCGATTGAGCTGGCACTCCCGGTAGACATTGACCAACCCTTCCTTGGCTTTGATGCCTGCGGTGCCCTGCACCTTCGTGTTGAACGCAGCGTACCACCGATCGTCACCCTCGTCGAAGAAGCGATGTCCGCCGAAGGCGTTCATCATGTAGCCGCGCTTCTCAGCCGCTTTGGCCTCACTGCGAATGATGCCGGTGAGCTTCGGCATGCTCTCGTTGAACCGTGCAATGATGCAGCGGGCGAGGACACGCCACGGCGTGAGACCAGGCGGGATGGATTCTTTGAATGCGCGACAGCCAGCCCGCGCTTCTTTTTCATCAATGAGATTGATGAGCTGTTCGGTTACTTTATTCTCACCGCCGCCGAAGAGCTTTGTGAAGTTGATGATCTTGGCAAACTTGCGGTGTTGTGATTCAGGATCGTAGAGCTTACCGAACATTCGGCTCGCTGCCGACCCATGCGTATCAAAATCCGGATCGTTGATGAATCCCTCGATGAGGCTTCGTTCGTTCGCAAAGTGCGCGGCAAAGCGCATCTCAACTTGTGAATAGTCAGCGAACCGAAACACCAGCCCCTTTCGTGGACGGTAGGCACGTCGTACTCCCGAGACGCGGGTCTGCTGTTGAAGGTTTGGATCACTACAACTGGAGCGCCCCGTGTTCGCGCCCGTCGACTTGAGTGTGCAGTGAATGAGACCGTTGGGCGTGAGTGCCTCAAGCAGACTATTCGCATACGAGCTCCACTGCTTGAAGGTTTCGCGGTATTTCACCAACAGCGGGCCAATGGAGTGACTCAGATTCAATAGGGCGACGGCGTCCGTCTTCGGCCCGCCGTCAAGCCCCATGTCTTCATAAAGCAACTTCTGTAGCTGCTGCCAACTGTTCCAGTTGATTTCTTTCCCGGCCACCTTGATCAGGCGGGCGCGCTGCTTCTCGAGATCGAGCTTGAGTTCGTCGCGCCATTGCTCGAGGAAGCGCCGGCTCGTCTTGATGCCGCGTGCCTCCATATCACGGAACGCTAGCAGCACCCACTGCTCACGTTCGTAGACGCTCAGCAGCGATGGGAATGGCGCTTCCTTCCCATTGTCTGGCTGTGCCCAGTTGCAGATACGTGGGTAGAACTGGCGGTGGAGTTCAAGCGTGTACCACGGGTCGAGTGCGCTGTACTTCGTGAAGAGTGGTTCATCTTCGGTACCGAGCAGGATCGCCCAGTCACCCTTATCCTTGCCGCCGCGTCGCTTGATCGCCTCCATCAACTGTTCTTCGTGACTCCCAGCTTGTCGATCGATGTAGGTCGTGGCGAGCGGCTTGAGACTGTGCGGCGACTTCGTCCGCCAGCCGAAGGCGTTCGCGCCACGATTGTCAATGACGAAGCTCTCCACGGCGGTGTCATGCACAGGGTACGGAAAGTGCAATCCGAATGTTTCTCGAAGCATGTGCATATCAAACTTGGCGTTGTGGAAGACGAACGTGCGTCGCCGCCTGATCTGATCACGCACATAGCGTGCGGCCTTCGGCACAGCATCACGCAATGCACAGATGGCCGTGTGCCCTGCCGCCAGGTTGATGGTGCCGACCCGCTCCGTCCGCCAGTTGAGGCCGGACGTTTCGGTATCGAGGGCAAGCACGCTGGAGCCCAGCTTGGCGAATGCTTCGTCGCATCCGTCAGCGGTGTCCAGGATGATCATCTCCTTGGGCTTCTTCATGCGAAGTGCATTTCCTTCTGCTGTACGCGAAGGTTGATTTCGTTGATGAGATCGATTGGCAAGTTCAACCACGTGCCGGTGCGGTGCACCTCGCCATCTTCGATCTCTTTGATGTCCTCGACGTTGCGTGCGATGATGCACTGACTCGGCATGAGAATCTTCTCTGCCATGTATCTGCGTGCCTGCTCATAGTTGCCGGCGAGGATGATGTGCTTCTTCATGGCTAGAACACCCCCTCGTCGGCATCTTTTGCATACAGGTGCAGTGAGCCGGTGAAGAACGTGAAGTGCCCGACCGGCATGACCAGCAGCTTCGCCAGGTACTCTTGCAAGCGGATGGCGAGTGCAACGTCGTACGGGAAGTGTGTCAAGAAGTCGCTAGACCGCATGACGTAGATCAGCTGGAGCGCGCCGTTGCGACGCATGAACTGATAGTGCAGCGAGCAGGGGATGCGCTTCTTTCCGCCCATGTTGCGCAGGTCCATCGGCCCGCAGAAGATGGGCAGGACGGCCTGTCGCGTATCGGGATGATCATGCAGCTCGTGAAACACGGCTGCCAGCGCACCTGGCGCTTTGATCGGACCAGTGAAGTCCACTGGCATGTTCATGCGCTCAGAATACGTGTAGGCGAATGCGCCGTTGTGGATGAACTGCGACCAGACTTCGCGCCGCAGTTCCCACGCCGTGCCGGGATTGACCATGTCCGTGATGCGCTCAGCGAACTCCGCTTCGAGCCATGTGCTGCTGAGCTCGAGGCTGTCCAGCAGTCCCTTGGCGTCACTGCCGTCGACGATCGTGAAGCCGTAGGGTGACAGTTCCAGTGTTCGGTAGTCCTGATTATCGCGGACATCTTTGTCCTGCATGGTTTGGGGATGTACCATGACCCCCATTTCATGGATGTCGCGACGCACATCTGAGTACATCTCTCGGCAGTTTTGGTAGATACGCACGATTAGCTCCGCTTCAGGTGTCTGAGGATTTGAGGGATGAGATAGCGAGGGAAACGCGACGGAACCGCCTTGCCTGTGAAGAGCTGTAGACGGGCGTGATAGGCTCGGTTGAAGATGCGCTGTCCATTCCAGAGATGGAAGTCATCGGGCCAGTCCATAAGGCGTGCGCGCTCACGTGCCGTAAGAACCATACCCGTGAGCGGGTGCTGTAGAGTGCCTCCTGAAATGACGCGAGATTTCCCATCGAGCAAAAGACGTACACGTCCGAGCTTCTTTGTAAGTCGATGAGTTGTCCGAGTACGGTACGGCCAGCACGCCATTGGATGGAGAGCAAGGTATCGAGCCGCCAGCTCCCCTTGGGTCCGAATGTAGGCAGGCGGGTCATCCGTTGTAGGGTAGCTTCCCGACGGCAGGTCATCAAGCGCGGCGTGGACGTGCGCCAACGATGGTAGATCTTCAACCATTGGTAGATCACTTATGGCCTCCCAGACCGTGGCCGGCCCGCTGAGTCGGTGCTTTGGGACTTTGAGCTCGAACTTCTTCCCGGGTTTTCGGATCCCGACCACCCAGAGTCGCTCGCGCCGCTGCGGAGTCCCATAGTCCCAGTTGACCATGGTGATGTAGGTGAGATGGTACTTGGGAAGCGTAGACTCCCACCAGGCAGGCGTGGCTACCCTCTGGAGAATCTTCGGCAGATTGTCCAACGCAAACGCCCGAGGACGATATGTATTGACCAGCCCTGCGAAGAGAGGAAGCAACCCCACGCGACTGGCCCGACGTGCAGCCAGAAAAGCACGCTCCGCAGGGTCTTTGTCAAGCGAATGCGCCACGCCCAAGATACTGTGCGCCCCGCATGGCGGATGTCCCAAGGCAAGATCAGCTTCATAGAAGTTGTGCTCCAAGTGCACTTCAATGGTTCTGCCTTCATCAAGCTTATAAATGCATGGTGCATTCGGGAAGTTGAGATTCCAGACATCTGGGATCGTGCGATACGGCGCGCGTGTTTCGATATTGCCAATCACTTGCATACCAGCATCCTGCGCCTCGCGGAGCAGCGTACCGATGCCGGCTAGGATGCCGACGGCTCGCACTAGTAAGAACTCCGTTGGCGGAACTCGTTCACCTGCGCTTTGCGGAAGTAGTAACTAAACAGATGTTCTTGTGTGTACCCCAGGTCGGCCCACAGGAGCAGCATGGCGACGTAGGTATCTAGCAGGGCATTGCAGAACCTGTTGACATCTGTCGGGACCTGCGACTCTTTCCACGCCTTGTTCTTGAGGAAGTTCATGGCGACGCCGAGCTTGAACGTCACTTGCCAGTACGCATCGCTCGATGCTGAATGCCGGCGGACTGGTGGGAAGTCTTTCGTGGCGACGAGGCACTGATGCACGCCGACGCCAGCAAAGAGGCACAGCTCCACGAAGAAGTGCATCGCATCAGCGAGTTCTTCGAGTGCGTGGACTTCACCTTCCTCGCGGTGCTTGTGCTTGAACCATGCTTCGTACGACTCGGTCAGTTCTTCGACCGTGCGCCACGCGAAGTCTTTGAGCACCTTCTGCCCGCTGTGCGTGTGCAGCGAGACCGGCCAGTCTGGGAGCTTCTCGATATCCCGATATCGGGTCATGAGCTGCTCTTGCTTGAGGAAAATCATGGGCAGCATCTCAGCCCAAGTCTTCGGCGGGGCGGGGGCGATGGTGTCGTTGACGTTCATGGGCAGCGGAGGGCAAAAGTGGATTGATTGAGCAGATCGCGGTGCCACGACAACAACTTCTCAACAAGTGCATTGTGCGGATCACATGTCCAGTCGTATCGAAAGACGAGATAGCCACGAGCGAGTTGCGGGAGGCGGCGACGATACGCCTCGGCGATAAGCAGCGGGTCACGATCGTAGAGCTGCGTCCGCTTGGCCCATGTGGCACGAATCACTTCATCTGCCGTATCACACCAGATGATGAGCATCGGATATGTCCTGAACAGCGCGTAGAGTTCGAAGTGTTCAGCGGTCGTCATACGGCAGCCACCTCGGAAGATCGGCCCGTAGATGCATTCACTGAAGAATGTCCGATCACTCACACTGTTGGCGTGTGCGCGCAGATCTTCGTTGGGCGGCAGCAACGCATCGACGTGCGTTCGGCCGATCGTGCCCTCCATTCCTGGCTTGAACCGTTCGCGCTTTAGCAGTCGGAGTGATGGATCGCCGGCCAGCAGCTTGTCGATCAGCGTGGACTTCCCAGTATTGTCTGCCCCTTCAACAACGATCATGTCGCGAGTTCCTTGAGGGTATTGATTCCGCGCCACCCGCGGACCCCATTCCGCTTGGTGGGCGTGAGCTCGGCGCGTTCACTGAGCAAACGACTGAACCACGCCACGGAGATAGGCGTGCGCGTGCCTCGGGCGCCGAGCCACCAATCATTGAAGGCGCGGAAGAGTTCAGTGGTTGATGCCCAAGCTGCAGGATCCAGTACGCATGATGATGCCACGAACTCGCCGAGCACATCGTTTTCCTCCTTGTAGACGTTCGTGGCCTTTCGGACGATACTTGGAATCCCTAGTCCGTTGCGTTGCCACTCAAGACAACCAACCGCAATCCACTGCAGAATGCCGTTGCGCTCGCTGAGAAGTTTGCCGAGGAGTTTGTCATCCCGACGTGTTCGATCAAAGGTAACAGTGAAGGGGATAAGACGCAAGCGACGCCAGAAAGCTTCAGATTGCTCCTTGACCACCGGCTTGTGATTCGCTGCCAAGAAGAGCTTATGTTGAGGCTTGAACTCGAAGAGCTCTTCATACAGTTTTCGGGCGGTAATGGTATCGCCGCCAGTAAGCTGTTTGAGGATCCGTCCATCAAAAGGACGCTCTCCCGAGGCTTCAGACGCGGTAACAAATCGCGCGCCACGCATACGCGCCAGGTCGTTCCGTGGGCCATCACCGTGACGCTCCATAAACGTGGAGAAATCTGACTGCTGCGCGTAGTCACCGAGGACCGCACGAATCGTTTCAAAAAACTTAGACTTGCCATTGCCACCTTGCCCGTAGCAGAAGAAGAGGCATTCTTCACGGACATCGCCGGTTGCCCCGTAGCCGACGATCCGCTGCAAATACGCTTGCAGCTCGCGATCGCCATCAGTGATTTCATGGAGGAACTGTGTCCAGCGCGGCGCTTTGGCCTTCGGATCCCAGTCGACCGGTGCCAGCTTGGTGATCAAGTCTTCACGCTGATGCTTCTGCAACTTGCCGGTCTTCAGGTTCAGTGTGCCGTTGTTTACGTTCAAAAGCCACGGGTCAGCGTCAAACGCATCGGCCGTCAGCGCCACCTCTGGTTCGGTCGACGCCAGCTCCAGCAACGCCTTGACCCGAGGTGCTGCTTCGGACTTTGCCGCGTGCTTCAGGAGTCCGTCACGCGCATCCGTATCGGTCAGTGTCGCCGCCTCGCGATAGAGGTCGCGCACCGTCGTCTTTGCCAGCCGCTCAATCGCCCCCGTTGCATCAGGCACCCAGCGTGGACCATCCCATGCATACCAGATCCGAGAGCGTCGCCCTGTGGCGCAGCGGACATGCTCGTGATGTGCACCGACGAACCGCCGCGCATTGCCCAGATCAGTGAGATGCTCGGTTAGCGGTGCTGGCTCCTTGAGGCTGATGCTGTTCGCGATCTTGCGTATTTGCTTACTGCTCAGCGGCGGATCACATCGGGTTTCGTTTTCTTCTTGTAAGGCCAGGTAGATCGCCTCAGCAGAAGCACCTCGCCGCCGCATACTCCCAGCAAGAGAAGTAAGTAGCTCGTCACGATGGCCCTCGCCAATGACCACTGGCAGTGGCGCTGCAGCCATGTGGCGAGGTGCTGCGCCACTGAGCTTTCCATTGAGTGCATGTTGCACCGTGATGGGAAACGGCATCAGGTCGCGGCGTCGCAGCCATTTGTACCGTCGTCCGGTGTCGGGATGAATGCTCGGCGGGGCGACCACATAGCCACCATCGCCGAGGACGTCAAATGACAGTTCTTTGCCGAGCGGCCGAATCATACGACGAATCGTCGTTCCATCGAGCGGGGGAGCAAAGTAGAGATGCCGTCGCTTGCGATTGCGGCTCGTCGCTTCATAGGTCTCAGGGATCCCAAGCTCCTCGATGAAGCGTCGCCCCGTCGGGCCATCAAGGTCAATGATGATGGGTCCACGAGTCGAACTACAAGCGATGCCAACGTTTGCGTCGGGATACAATGACCACCAGTGCCGAATCGCTGAGCGTTCGGTTGTGGCATCGACGTGCCCATGCGAGCCAGGGAATGGGTGTTTGCCTTTCAGCGGAAACACTTTCCATCCCCTGGCCGCATACCGCAGCGCCGATGACAGCAGGTCGGGTGCGGGCACGTCGGACTACTTCTTCCGGCGCGCGTTCTTCTTGGCCGGTGCCGCCTTCTTCTTGGCGGGCTTCTTCACCGGCTCATCATCCTCGTCTTCTTCCTCATCCGCTTCATCTTCTTCCTCGTCGTCATCATCGTCCGATTCGTCCTCGTCCTCGCTCTCCTCTTCGTCTTCGTCGTCGGACTCGTCATCATCGGCGTCGTCATCATCGTCAGACTCATCTTCATCGTCTTCCGACTCCTCCTCGTCATCTTCATCTTCTTCGTCGCTTTCGTCATCCGCATCTTCTGTGTCTTCGTCATCGGCATCTTCGTCCTCCTCTGATTCCTCGTCCTCGTCAGCCGCCGCCCCGAGCGGCAGCCACTGGACGACCTCGTTCTTGTCATTGCCGTTGTACTTCGTCTTGCGGAGCACGACGTCCAGCTCCGTGCCGGCGATCAGCGTCAGTAGGTCCTGCAGCGTCTTGATCTTCTTGCTGGCCTTGGCGAAGTCGAGCCCGCACGCCTTCAGGAGCTGTGCGATTTTCCAGCCGACGGACGCGCCGACTGCGTCGAAGAACGTGACGCCTTTGGACTTGCCGTTCGTGATGGTCGCGTGCACGTTCAGATAGTCGCCGTTGCTGCCCGCTTTGATCGACGTGCCCTTCGCGCTGCCCTTGCTGATCTTCGCCGTGTACCGTCCGCTAGGCGCGACCTTGAACTTCTTGTCCTCGAAGTCTTCCTTGGTCAGTCCTGCGATCTTGCTGCTCTTCGGCATGCGTTACTTCTCCTTGCGTGATGCGTGGCGGGCAGAGGTTCCTGTTGGACCGGCCACGATACGGTCCAGCAGACGAGTGAGAAACGTGGGATCATCGAACGGCACTTCGATCTTGCGCTCCGGGATCCACCAGGCGCGCGTCTTCGCGTACCAGCCGTCGCCGGAGTCGAGATGCAAATACCGCTTGTTGTTCTTCCCGATCCGGAGATACATCGTGTGATCGACGAGAAACGGCAGCTGCCCTTTCAGCGCACCTACCATGGACGGGGCCATGCGACCCGTTTCGCGGTCTTCACGTTCCCCCATGATGAGGACCTTGTGCACCTTCACCTTCTTGAACTTGCGCAGGTACCGCCGCAGTCGGCTGCCCATGATGCCCCATTCACGCTGCTGGACTTCATCAGGGTCGCTGCGCTCATCACGCTCGGCGCGCGCTTCACCAAGCTGATTGAGGAATAGGTCCTGGATGTCATCGAAGTGATCGAAGACAATGGACTTGAACTTCTTACCCCAGTCCGCCTTCCCCGCGCCGGAGAAGTTGTTGTACGCGCGATCGAGATCATCCATGCCGGCGACGTCGATCGCATGAACGTGTTCGAAGCCTGGCCGCCCAGCCACTGACGTCAGCCCTTGGTTGCTGTCCAGAATCATGGGCAGCGGTGCCGTCGCGGCCAGCGTGGTCTTCCCGCCGCCCGACGGCCCATAGATGCCGATCGTCTGCGGACGGTTCGTGCGTGCTACGAGCAGGGTACTCATGCGCTTACCGGAGGGGATTGCCAGTCCTCAGCAAGAATATCCGTCTGTGATGCGAGCCAGGGCACTCGAGCACCTGGCGTATTCTGCACATCCATTGGATATTCCATGTACAGATACGGCAGCGTCATTTTGCTGTTTGCATCCGGTACCTGAAGGCGAACAAGTAGTCCTTTTCCATTCCATCCTGAGCGCTGAATCGCGCTCCCTTCTTTGGCCATGGCCAACGCTTGTCCGAAGTTCACTTCGTGTACTCCTTCCGTACCTGGTACTCATCGTCCAGTACGGTTTTGAGTTCATCCGGTTGTCCACGCAACAGACAAGGATTCCGGAAGTCGCAGTCCCAACTGCAATCCTTGGTGGGGTTCGGGTAGACCGCCGCACCGAGCATATCCAGCGCGACACGGCGTGTATCGTCACCCCATTGATCGAGCTGCTCGTCCGTGCGCTCTTCCTCGGTGCGTGCGAAGAGATCCGCCGTGACACGCGGGCCAGGGAGTTGCTTGCGCAGGAGGTTCGGGTACGAGCGACGTGACGACATCTTCGGGTATAGATACCGCAGCGCGAACTGATAGCCGCTGATCTGCTCGGCCTGCTCGAAGACGCCGGTTTCGATGCGCCCGACGAACTTGTGTTCGTGATGCCCAACGGTCTTCTTGAACTTTGTCGATTCGAAGACCGTGTCGATCTTCACGCGCAGGAGCACGTCCGCGTCCGGCGTGAGCGGCACCTCAGCCCAGAGCTCGGGGAGCACGTGATCACCGACACCGATGAGCGCATCTTCCCGCTTGGCCCAGCCTGCGTACCCGACCGTCATGGCGATGACGAGCTCCAGGTCGTCGGTGCTGAGTGACTTCTCATCGGTCACCTTGGCCTGCTTGCGTGCGATCTTCTCCATGGTCTTCTGTGTCCGTTCGATCAGCGGGAGCGCGTACCATCGCTCGAGAATCTCATGGCCGAACGTGCCGATCGCCAGCGGCAGTGCGCGCTCCAGTCGCTCGAGTCGGCACTGATGCGTCCAGTGATGGCGCACGCGGCAGCGCTTGAAGTTCTTGATTTCACTGACGCTGACGATGAGCGGATGCTCTTTTGTCGGATGGTATCGGACCGGGCGATCCAGAACGCCGAACGAAGCATCCTGCGCGGCCAGCGGGTTAGGCTTCGGGATTCGGTGAAGTGAGACGGGTGGTGTAACTGCCGTAGTCTTCATGCGAAGAGCTCCTCGATGTCTTTGTGACTGAAGACGGATTGGAACATGGCGTGTTTCTTCTCGATCTTCTTCTGCAGTCTCACTTCATAGGAGTCCTCCACCACGATAAAGTAGGAGGTGCACGGGACGGATGTGCCCGTGCCCTCTTCCGGCCGATCGACGCGCCCCTCGGCTTGCTCAAGATCACGGCCATTCCACGGCAGGTCGAGAAAGCACACGAGGCCGTACTTGCCCAGGTTGAGCGACTCACTGCCGAGCTGGAGCTGGACGATCAGCGCATCATACTTGCCTTTCAAGAAGTTCGCTTTGTGCTTTTCACGCATCGATTCAGATAAGTCGCCGTAGAGCATCTCGACTTTGAAGTGCCGCTTACTCAGCCATGCTTGGAGGTTATGCCCAGCTTCGGTGAACTGTGTGAAGATCACTGTGGGCTTCTGCGTTTCTTCAAGCACATCAAGTACAGCAGGGAACTTGACACTAGCTTCCCTAGCTGCAAGGAGCTTCGGGTCCACCAAATACTGGCGCATACGCGTCGTGCGAGCCAGCATGTTGATGATGGGCAGTGGCTTCTCACGTCCACGGAGTTCGGCGAAGAACTCCTTTTTCAATCGTTCGTAATCCCGCTTTCCATTCGTTGTAAGCGAGACGGTCCGCACGCTCCTGGAGATCTGGGGGAGCCACGGCCGCACCTGCTTTCGCGTCCGCCGCAGCATGAACGGCGCGAGTTCCCATCGCAGCAGCTTCGGCTGTCGTGCGCCGGTGATCTCAAAACCTCCGAAATGCTTGGGCGTGGCGGCGACATGCATCCCGAAAAATCGCCAGTAGCTCCCGTAGATATCGGGATAAAGCCATCGCAAGATGGACCATAGTTCGCTCGGGTCGTTGGCGTAGGGGTGGGCAGTCAAGGCCAGCCGATAGTCAGACTGTAGTTCGAACAGCGTTTTGGCGCGCTTGGTCTTCCGGTTCTGAAAACGATGTGCTTCATCGGCGATGATCACGTCCCACGGTCGGTGCGTGTAGGCATACGGGACGTTGACGAGTGATTCCCAGTGTCCAATGATCCAGCCGTTTCGTTGCACGCGCGCTTGCTGCTCAGCGAGATTGCCGCGGACGACAATCGCATCGTGTGACGTCCAGCGCTTGACCTCGCGTCGCCACTGCGCTTTCGCACTGTTGCGACACAGCACGAGGACACGTTTGTTCGCAAATGTCTCGGCGAAAAGAATCGCCGGTGCAGTTTTCCCAACGCCGACTTCGTCAGCGAGAAGAAAGCCTTTCCCAGACATTCCGAACATGAAGTTTAGCAACTGGCGTTGATGCGGCCAAAGATTGGCGGGCATCTCAGCGCCGCTTGTATCGCTCCGAAAGTCTTTGACTCGATCGCGAATGTGCTCAGCGTAGTTCAGCGCAGCCTTAGCATTTTTATCAAGGAAAACGCCTCGCTTCTCCATGGCCCTAAGAATAGCGGGATTGTACGGCGCTGATCCTTTGCTGGCCGGCTCTGCTCCGAGCACTTTGGCTGCGGCAAGCATATCCTGCTCACCCCACCAGAGCTTGCCGCCGTGGAGTTCAAGCACCGGCCATCTCCCGCTTCAACTCTTTGATCCGATTCTTGACGCTGATGCGTCCCGTCTCAGTCTTCCGCTTTTTCAAGGCGCGCTCTAGACGTCGGAGTTGTTGTTCTGGTGTCTTTACGCTTACATCATTTCCGCGTCTGGAGCTACGCCTTGACGCCTTCTCCGCAGCGCGTTGTGCGATCCGCTGCGCGACAATGTCTTCACACCGTTCGCCACGCCAGTAGGCACCGCGTGTCTTATCGAGGATCTTCGTCGGTTGTGTCACGATGCGTCGAATCATCTGTCGGCCAGATGTGGAGGAGCATGCCTGCGGGTCGGCCCCGCGCTGAACACGTACGTTACACGGTTGCGCGCACTACTGGAAGCCCTGCTGGTGGAATGACTGAAATGACCGTGATATGCGCCGCCTGGAGTAGGTCAATACCGTCGGTCTTACGATAGAACTGTCGAAAATACACCTTCCCAATCCCGGTGTTGATGATCGCCTTGGCGCATGATGCGCAGGGCGAGTGCGTGACGAAGAGTACCAGATCAACATCTGTCGACACGCCACCAGGTGCTTTGAGCATCGCATTGAGTTCCGCATGCACGCAACCGCACGCGCCTACTTCGTCCGTATCGCAGATGTTGGGCAGTCCAGCGGCATTCCCATTGTAGCCGATAGCCACAGCCTTTGTGAGCGAACTGTTGGTGATCACCGCACCGACGCGCAGCCGTCGGCAGGTCCCGCGCTGTGCAACGACCTCAGCGATTTCCATCCACATCTCTTCGCGACTAATGCGATACATTCAGTGGTTCTCCCCTGACGGGTCGGCGAGGAGGGGAGCGGCACCCGCTGAGAGGTCAGGTGATTCAAACGATTCTTCGCGAGGGCCGACAGCGAGGAGGCCAAGGTTGTCCAGCGTGTTCCGCATTTCCTTCACCGCGAAGGCGAATCCTGCATCCCATGTTTTCCGCATCACATCCCGTTCCTGCGTGTCACGTTGCCCTGCCGCTCCGCTCTCCCGCTGATGGGCGGCGGATGAGTAATCCAGCTCGACTGCGCCCGCTTTCACGATGGGATTGAGCGCTGCTTCCACGGAGGCTGTGGCGAACTCGCGGGCAGCAACAGCCGATGAATCTGCGACCCCCAGCCGCGCGAGATTCCATTTTCGTTGGCATATCTGCTCATCGGTGGCGTCCGCTCGGAGCGGCTGGTCTGGACTCCATGTCATGGCTTCCTCGGGGGTAGCGAGTCGAATAGGTGGGTGCATCGGGTTTCCCCGTCCGCCAGCGAGGTGTACGCCACCCGTTGCAGGACGGCGATGGAGTCCGCGTGCGTGGCGGCCATCTGCATATCGTTCCAGCATCCCTTCCGTGCGTGCCGCACGACCACGGACTCCCCGCACCCGCTCACCAGCACCGCGAGCAGCACGCCCGCGATTCGTGGAGTCCATGTCATGAGGGAACCTCTAGTTCAGTGATCGTTTGCTCACCGGAATGCCCAGTGGCACTGCATCGCGTGTGGTCGCTTCCAGCTTGTCGAGAACCGCATGAATCTCGGCGCAGGTGTGTTCGCGCATTTTCCACCGTGCCGCGAGTGCGACCATCGGTGCAAAGGTATCGGGATCCGCCAGCTCCACATGGTCAGCGGCATGCGTTTGTGCCAGCGCCAGCGCAATCATCCCCGCTTCGCGTGGTGTGAGGTCGAGGATCACGGCTTCGCCCCTTCGCCGACACGCCGTGCACCCTTGCTCATTTCGAAGACTTCGAACTGATCTTCATAGATGAAGAGCTTTCCACGCTCATCAAAATCTGTTGGGCCGAGTTTCCCCGTCAGCATCTTGTCCCGCGCCTGGATATAGCGGCACTTCAAGCGCTGTGCCACCTGCGTCGGGTAGAGCTTCTTCCGCTTCTCAGGACCTTTTGGCATTAGCTGGGCTCCTTGGCGTCACGCTTGCGATGCTCTTGTATCCGACGAAGCTGGTCGAGATGGATCAGCCGCAGATCGCCGACGATGACTTGGTTCTTGTTGAACTCGGGAATGAGCTCGCCGAGCTTGCCGGCCGTGGCATCGAGATCCTTCCGCAGTCCATTGACGAGCCGCCGTTCAGCGGCAACGGCGTCGAGCACGCCGAGCCAACGACAGATCGCGAGCTTGACCGTGTTATCCTGGCGCTGACTCCACGCCCGAAAGACGCGGTGACCACGCAGCAGCGGCCACAGCAGATGCAGCACCCACCACGGTGGCGTGGGCTCCTCAGCTTTCGGGATTTGCTGCATCTCCTCGAGTGTCGACACGGGATCGATCGGCGTCGGCGCTGGCGTGATCACGCCTGCAATCTTGGATTCGTCTGTCGCCATGATTTAGTACCGTCCTGGCAGTTTGGTGATGATCTTCCCACCTTCCTTCGCTTCGCGTCCCAACTTCATGATCGCTGTGACCGCGCGCGTGGCATAGAGCTTGGCCGGACTGACGCCCTTGCCGTCCTTCGCTGCGATTTCCTTCAAAATCGTGTCCATGTCCGGCGTGACGATGGTTTCGACATGTCCATCGACCGTGTCACGGATGATGATGCGCACTTCAGCCATACGCTATCCAGGATAGAGGATGTGGCATCGCGCCACGATATCAGCTTCGATCGCCCGAAGCTGTGCTTTCAGTCGTTTCCGCTTGACGCTCCGCTGGTGATTGACCCGACTGCGATCGGGGTGGAGCGGCCCGACCTTGCGCAGCACCAGCCCCAACGCCGACAGTGTCACGCGATGATGGGCGAGGAGACCGAGCAGCTCAGGATCAGGAGTCATAGATTGCGACGGGTGCGAAGTGAAGCGGTACTTGATGACATAAATATACAGCACTCAGCCCCGCGCTGGAATGGCACGGGGCTGATGGAGCAGGGCACTTACCGTCGGATCCGATGCTTATGCCCGCGATGCGTCCTGAGCACCTCGAGACGGAGGGGACGCTGATTGGTGCTACGCCGCGAGCTTGCGCTGGAGCTTGCGGACCGAGCGGTTGACGGCCGAGAGCTTGGATGCGCGTCCCGGCTTGTTCGCCTCGCGCGCGGCGAGGGCGAGCTCGTTGATGTGATCGCGGAGTTCCGCGAGCGCGCTGGACGAGCACTTCTCGGCTTCGAGCTTCGCGATCGTCGGGTGCTTGACGTTCAGTTCACGGAGCGCCTGCGCCGTGCTGCCCATCGCGCTGTTGGAGCGGGACTCGCTTGCTTCACCCTTCACGGTCGGTGCCTCGGCCTTCGCGGACGCTGCGGCCTTGGTCTTGGTCTTCGCCATACGGTCCTCCTTGGTGTGAGCCTGCGTGAGTCGGAGCAGTACCTCTTTGAAGTCGGCATTCTGCTTCGACTTGGGAACGGAACCACCGAACTCCCGAATGATCTGTCGGGCCAGATTGCGATCGGCTGCCTTCATACTAGTGATCCACTGCGGCATTGTCCAGCCCTGTGATGCCAGCACCTCGCGGAGCCGATCCCAGCCAGTGAGCGGCTCGGTGCGGTCGTAGGGCAGATAGGTCACCACTGCGCCCTTTGCGGGCGTCCAGACCGTGTTGCGGGCCAGCCAGCCACGGTGCAGGCGTCCGACCACATCGGCGTATTCGACGTAGGGTTCGTTCTTGCACGCTGTCGTGGAGCTGACATTCGACGTTTCCCACTCATCCGGTGGGAGGAGCCGGACGACCGCGCCTGCGCCGAGCGCGAGGGGATGATAGGCGCGATCCTGCGGCACGATGAGCGCACTGCGGAGCAACATGTAGTATTTCATTCGACAGGTTCCCAGTAGTAAACGTGCGGTGGCAGGTTGTGGTCGATGATGAAGCACGCGGCCTGTTGTTGATCTGGGAACGTGAGTGGTTCGTCGCGGTCGTAGGGCAGATAACTCCAGGTCACGACCCACCCGTTGCGATGACGAATGCGATAGCGCATTAGCTCACCATGCCTGCGGCAAGGAAGAGGTGGACGAAGCGGAGTACCGTATCCGGATGGACCTTGGCCCGCTTGCGGAAGCGGTTCATCCGTCGGACGCTGAGATGCCCGCGGATGAAGCCGACGAGGTTGTGCTGATCATCGTAGACGGCGTAGCAATAGGCCGTGTGGACGTTCCAATGCTCACCGCGTTGCTGCCGCAGCCGCTGTGCGCGCATGTGCCGACGAGCATCGTCGCGCGCCGCGAGGACAATGTGTGCTTCAGGCATGGTCACTTTCCTCCTGGCGTGCTGTACGGTGGGAAGGGGTACTCACGTGTGCTGAGCTTGTCCTCGAGCATGCGATAGCGGACGTTCGGCGGTGCGCGGTGCTTCAAGCGCCGCAGCTCAGCGTAGGCGCGTGCCTTGCGGCTAGAGCTGGGGATGGTGCGCGTGGTGACGCTGCGCCCATCTGCGCCCGTCGTCATCTCGAGAATCCCGTGGCGACGGTTACGCATGGATCACCTCGAAGGTGCAAACTTCCCCTGATCCGTCGACGAGCCCGTTGCTGGGGTCAGCAACAAACTCCGCGGCGTCGGTCAACCCGTCGACGGTCATGATGAAGGTCTCTTCGTACGTCCGCGTGATGCGGATGCGCAACATGGACTGCTGCTTGCTCGGACGCTTTTTCGACTTCATGGTGTTCCTCCAGGTGTGTGGTCGGATACCTGCGTGCAACGGACGGAACGCGGAACGCATCGTTACTGCTTCCTCCAGAGCGTGGACGGAATGAACAACGGGAAGACTACGGGTGGTGCAGTGACGGGCAGCGGTCCAGCGGTCCAGCACAGCGCCAAGAGCTGGAGGACGTGCTCGTACGCGGGGCGGGTGCAAGTGACGGTGATCATGAGTGCCTCGCCGACGGTCCAGTCTTCATCATCCGATCCAGCGCGCGTGAGTGCTGTGCACCCGCAGGATTGAAGATGGAGAGCGGGTCATCGCTATCATCGTCCTCCCCGCCGACGAGCGGATCAAGGAAGTTGCCGATGCGCGGGTCCTCGACGACACCGTCGGTGTACTCGGGATCCACGGCGACGGACTGCCACCGTGCGTGCATCTCCACTGCGGTCAGGCTGTGCGCCAGCCACGCGCTCCATGCCGCGTAGCGGCCAAAGAGGCTGGGGTAGCGCAGCTTCGGCTCGGCCGCAGCGAGGGTAAGCATCGCCTGACTGTGCTCGGTGAACGCGGCCTGCGCCTGCCGGAACTTGGGGGAATGTTTCACTTGTGCCTCCTGGCGGCGCGTGCCGCCCGTGTGCGTGTCCGGACGATGGCGTGCTTGGCGTTGCCGCGGGCGATGAGCGCGGCCTCGCGCTTCGCCTGCTTCGTGCTGACGGCGTCAGCATCCCGCTTGTAGCGCTGCTGCGTGTGGAGCGCGGCGAGCGTGACGATGACGTCCGCCCGTTCGTTCTCCCGTGCGCGGACGTAGGCGGTGCCGTCCGTATCGGTGAGGCGCAGCGCCGTGCCGAGCGCGGTCGGGTAGTAGGCCGACGTCCAGCCCGCGCGCTGCGGGGTGTCCGCCGTCTTCACCAGCGCCCGTGCGGTCGTGAGTTCGGTGGTGAGCTTGGCGCGCCCGACGGCGTCGTCGGTTTCTCGGAGCCGCGCTTGCAGCTTCGGGATGCTGCGACGACTGTACGCAATGACGTCCGCGCTGACGGTGTGGCGAATGGCATCCGAACTGATGCGCGGGACGAGCGCATCGTCCTGCGCCCGTGTGTCCCGTGTCCGAGGTGTGGCGCGTTTGCCGCCGAAGGGGACCGTTTTCCCGCCAGCGCCTTGCGCACGGAGGGTGCGGAAGTTGTCCTTACCGCCCGCCGCCGTGGTGAGCCGCTTCCGCATGGCCGAGCGGCTGCCGCCGTACTGCTGTACGAGGGCTTTCAGACTGGTACCCTGACTCCACGCCGCGTAGGCAGGGTCTTCGGCCGCCGCAGGCCGTTTGCGCTCCACGGCGGGGCGCTGCTGCGCCCGCGCCGCGAAGTCGCGTTTGGTGTAGGTGAGTTTCCCTTTCACAATGCCACCGTCATGGTGCTGATGCTGACCGCGTAGATATCCTCGTAGTCCTCGGGGAATGGTTCAGCATCCGCGGGGTCTTGCTCGGCGAGCCATTCAGCACGGAGCGCAGTAAGCGCCTCGGCATTGGAGAGGTGCCCTGGGAAGATGTAGGGCTGCGGGCAATCCACGCCGTCATCGTAAAGCGTGACGATGACGACCGTCAGCTTCCGCTTGTTGAGTTTCCGTGGCATGTTTAGCGCGCCCCCGCCGTCGCCATCGTGACGGGGATGTCCGCGTGCGCCCTGCGCGCCTTTTTCCCCTGCGTGAGCTTCTTCGCCTGCTTCGCCTTTTTCGGCTTCGGCGCTTCCTCCTCGCCGTCCGCTTCGTCTTCCTCATCTGCGCCCGTGAAGCCCTCGGCGCGCGTTTCCCAGCCGATGAGGTCCAGGGCTTCGACGTTCGCCTGCGCTTTCGCGAGCTGGGCGTCGGTCGCTTCCCCTGCGGCGTGAGCGAGGGCGATGAGCAAATACGTGCGGCGGACGCGGCGGGCTTTACGGGACTGCTTGGTACGTGACGGGGTCATCGGTGTATCCTCCTGCTGTAGGTCGGAGCCCGTTGCCGACGGGCGGCGGTGTTGCGGTGATGGACGTAATCTACTATGTGTGTGTTGTACGCGCCATGGGGTATTTTTCGGGTGCAGCACACCGAGTTACGCGACCGACATCACAAATGTGCTTTTCGGGGAACGGGCGGTCTGTGGCTGGAAACGCAGGTGACGGGAACGTGTGCTTTTTGACTGGAAACCTGCGCGGTGATTCGCGCGCGTCTATACGAGCGAAACTGGATGCTGTCCACGCCGTAGGAGTAGGGCGCGTTTTTGGCTGGACGGCATTTCGCGTTTTTCAACACTTTTGCCTATTATACGGACCTTCCGCAGTACAGCTATACCCTGTTGTAGTCGCGGGACTGAGTAAAAACAGTATATAGGGGAAAGTGTTGTAAAAGCCCGAAATGCCGTCCATGCCGACCACTGAGCAAACTCAGTCCACCGGCCATTTTTCACAACACATGCTGTCCACGGCCGACAAACGTGCGTTCATGGCGTGCGTATATGTGTGGCATTGGGCAGCTGTGGGAAGGGCAGGCCTGCTATCTTCCCCGACATGCACAAGAAATCCGCGGGAGTCCCGACTCCCAAAATCAGCAGAACGTCAGACGGCAGACCCGCCTTGAAAAAGCAGAAACATGGCGGGGCGCTGCTGACTGGCGGGCAAACCAAGGCGCAGGGCGGAAAGGCAGGCAGCGGCCGACTGGCGAACGATGAACTGGCGTGGCTGCGGAAGATTGTGACGGGCCCACGGGCGCGTCGGTCATTGCGCAAGATTATGCGCGCAGGACGCGATGGCGATAAACTCGCGTTGATCAAGCTGGGGATGGACCGTGTCTTCGGCGCTCCGAATCAGAAAATCGCGAGTACGATTACGCTCGCGGACTTGCTTGAGGAGGAAGAAACGTGAGGAAGTCCCCTTCCCACACTGCGTCACACGGCGGTAACCACCCTTCCAGCGGAGGGTCACAGGGGGCGGGGGGAGGGGCGGTGGGGCATGGCGCTCGGCTAGAGACCGACATCCGCCACGCACGACTTGCAGCAGACGTCCTCTGGTTGATGCGTCGAGACCCCCGCCTGCTCCAGACGGCGGTACCACCCTTTCCCGCAAGCAACCGATGAAAATGCTGCTGCTCGCTTTCAGCCTCGGGATCGTGATCGCATGCCTCACGCTCGCCATCATCGCCCACGGCCTCGTCTGGGCGCTGACCGTTGATGACCCTGAGGATGCCGAGTGAACGCGAAGCAACGCCTCCGGTTCTGGCGGGACGATCCCATCGCCTTCGTCAAGGACTGTTTCAAGCCGAAAGAGATTGAGGACTGGCAGTGTGAGATCCTCGCGGCCTTCCCCGCCACACAGCGCATCGCGGTCCCGGCCGCCAAGGGCTGCGGCAAGACCTGCGTCGAAGCGTGGCTCATGTGGAACTTCGTGGCCACGCGCCCCCACGCCAACATCGCCGCGACCTCCATTTCCAGCGATCAGCTCCAGGACGGCTTGTGGAAGGAGCTCGCCTAGTGGCAGCATAAGAGTCCCTTCTTGCTCAATCAGTTCGAATGGCAGAAGACCCGCGTCGTCCAGAAAGACTACCCGTCGACCTGGTGGATGTCCGCCCGCAGTTGGGCCAAGAGCGCCGATGCGTCAGCGCAGTCACTCACCCTGGCGGGACTCCACGCCGACTACATGATGTTCGTCCTGGATGAGTCGGGCGGCATTCCGCTCCCCATTCTCGCGACCGCCGAAGCCGCCTTGGCCAGCGGCATTGAGTGCAAGCTCTTTCAGGCCGGCAACACGACGACCCTCGATGGCCCGCTCCATCTCGCCTGCACGACGCACGCCCACCTCTGGAAGACCGTCCACGTCACGGGCGATCCCAATGATCCCAAGCGCTCCAAGCGGATCGGGATCGAATGGGCCAAGCAGCAGATCGAACTCTTCGGGCGCGAGAACGCCTGGGTCAAGGTCAACGTCTTCGGCGAGTTCCCGGCGGCGAGCCTCAACGCGCTGCTCGGGGCCGAGGAAGTCCGTGCGGCCATGCGGCGGCAGCTCACACCGGATGACTACAGTTTCGCGCAGAAGCGCCTCGGGGTCGATGTCGCACGGTTCGGCGACGATCGCACGGTCCTCTTTCCGCGCCAAGGGCTCTGGACGACCTTCCCGACGACGTTGCGCGGCGAGCGGACCACGAACATCGCGGCCAAGGTCATCATGGCGCATCGGGACTTCGGCAAGGGACACGAGGTCCTCACCCTCATTGACGACACGGGGCACTGGGGACATGGTGTCATTGACAACTGTATCGCCGCCGGCATCAACCCCATTGGCGTGCAGTTCCACGCACCCGCCCTCGACAAACGGTACAAGAACCGGCGCGCGGAGATGTGGCTGCAGATGGCCGAGTGGGTCAAGCGCGGCGGCGCTCTCCCCGATATCCCTGAGCTCATTGGCGAGCTCACGGTCCCCACGTACACCTTTGCCAACGGGCAGTTCCTGCTCGAGGAGAAGGATCTGATCAAGGAAAAGCTGGGCCGATCCCCCGACTTGGCCGATGCCCTCGCGCTCACCTTTGGGATTCCGGAACTGCCCACGAGCGAGGGATTTCCCCTCGGCTACGAGGGCGCGGCCCAGGGGGCGGGCATCCGTTCAGAATGGGATCCTTACGATCCGGACCGTTCCTAACTACCTTGCGCTCCATGCCCTCACGCTCCCCCAAGCAGCACCGGCTCATGGAAGCCGTCGCGCACGATCCGGCCTTCGCGAAGAAGGTCGGGATTCCGCAGTCGGTGGGGAAAGACTTCGCGGCAGCTGATGCCGCCACGACTGCTCCATCACACGCCGAAAAGGTGGCGCACGTGATCAAGCACACCGCCACTCACGGCCAGCTTCCCTCAGGAGGTCGTCCATGAAGCACCCCGTTCCGCCCGTCAGCCCGCAGGCCAGCGACACCAAGCACACGAAGTCTGCCGCACCCGCTGGCCACGCCGCCAACGTCACACGCGCCATCAAGCACGGCGAAACGCACGGCACGATGGGCAATCACGCGACCGGTGAGGATGCCGGCTTCCCGCACATGGGCGAAGCGCATCCGCCTGGCGAGTCGTACTAGCGCGTGCAGTACGCCGTCGAGGATCTCACGCCGCTGCTGCAGCAGGAGCTCACGCCGCTCCTGCACAAGCATTGGCGTGAGATTGCGCATTTCCAGGACATTCCCCTCAATGTCGACTGGGCGACGTACTACCGTGTCAATGGCGATGGGTGCCTGCGCATCTGCACGGCACGGCACGAACAGCAGCTGGTGGGCTACGCCGTCTTCTTCATCCGTGCCAATCCCCATTACCAAGATTCGCTCCAAGCCGTGCAGGACGTAATGTTCATGCTGCCGGCGTACCGTGGACGCGGTGGGGCACTCATCGACTACGCCGAGGCGCAGTTGCGGGCGGATGGCGTGCAGGCGATTTATCAGCACGTCAAGGATGCGTTTGACTTCGGGCCGCTCCTCCAGCGGTTGGGCTATGTTCCCGTTGAGCGCGTCTGGGTCAAGCGCCTGGATACCGTCTGATGGCCGCGACTGCCGCCATCATCAGCGCCGTCACCGCCATCGGTTCGGCGGGCTACAGTGCGGTCAAGAGTAATCAGGTGTCACAGCAGGAGAAGGGTACCCTCAATCAGAATCCGCTCCCGAAGCCGCCGGACCCCAACGTACAACAGGCCGCAGCGGGCGAGGCGGGCGCGCAGGCGGCAGCACAAGCGCAGCAGATCGCAGGCAAGAAGGCTGGCGGCTACGCCGGCACGATTCTCACAGGACCCAACAGTACGCTCACTTCCACCACAGGACCACAGCGCAAAACGCTGCTCGGGCTCTAAGCCATGTTGCTCACCGCAGACCAGAAGTTGCAGATCGTGCTCGCCGGTGCCAAGACGACGCTCAACGCGCACGGCACCGTCGCCTACGAGGATGTCCCGCTCGGCGCCAACCTCGATCCGACGAGTCCCAAGTTCCCGCAGTACGGGACAGCGGACTTCGATACCAATGGCGTCACAGTGGTCGATGTCGTGCCAGCGCCTGCCGCCGGATTCGTCCGCCGCATTCTGGCGGTGCACCTCAACAACCTGGACACTGGCACGATCACCTTCTCGCTCAATAAGTACAGCCTCTCCCTCGCGGCGTCGCTCGGCGTCTTCTGGAAGTGGACGGCCGCGACGCTCTACCAGGTGCAGTACGCACGTGAGAGCGGCTGGAAGATGTTCACCAGCGCGGGCGTGACCGAGTAGTCGCGTGACCGTCCCGCTTTCACCTGTTGCGGTTATCGTTGATCCCCCAGGGTCAGATCCGACTCTGGGGGTGCAGCGTGATCGCACGGGAAAGAAAAAGAAGAACGGCACGAAGGAGCGGCCCACACCGAACCCTGAACGGGTGCGAGCGCAGATCGCGATGGGACAGATGGAAGCGGAGAAAGCCAGCTGGCTGACGCACTGGATGGAGTTGACCGACTACATCCTGCCGCGCCGCGGACGGTTCAGTACCAGCGATAACAATCGCGGCAATCGTCGCACCAAGCACATCGTCGACATGACGGCGACGTTTGCCGCGAAGATTCTCTCCTCTGGTATGATGAGCGGGATCAGCTCGCCGGCACGCCCATGGTTCCGGCTCAGCACGGGTGATCAGGATCTCGATAGTCTCTCGTCCGTCAAGAACTACCTGCAGACGGTCCAGCGGCTGCTGTCCACGGCCTTCTTGCAGTCCAACCTCTACAACGCACTCCCCATCGTCTACTCGGACCTCGGCGTCTTCGGTACCAGCGCCATGGCCGTGCTGGATGATGATGAACAGATCTTCCGCTTCTATCCGTATCCGATCGGCATGTACATGATCGCGAACGATGACAAGATGCGGGTGCGGACCTTTGCCCGACCGTTCCGCATGAGCGTTGAGCAGATCGTCACGCGTTGGGGACGGATGCAGGGCGGCGTGCCAGACTTCATGCGAGGCGAGGAGACGAACATCTCCCCGCTCTGTCAGCGGCTCTGGCAGAACAACATGCGGACGCAGTGGGTTGACATCGTGCAGATGGTATATCCCAATCTGGCGTACTACACCAATGCCATCGACTCCAAGTACAAGGCATTCAAGTCGATCTACTTCGAGTACGCCGCGCCGACGTACATGCTCCTCGAGGAGAAAGGCTACGACGAGTTCCCACTCCTCGTGCCTCGCTGGGAAATCGCGGCCGAGGATGTCTACGGCTCGAACTCGCCTGGCATGACGGCGCTGGGTGACATCAAGCAGCTGCAGTTGATCGAGAAGCGTATCGCCCAAGCCATTGAGAAGCAGGTCAATCCGCCTGTCAAGGGACCGACAGCGATGCGTGCTGCCAAGGTCTCTACGTTGCCAGGTGACATCACCTACGTGGATGAACCGCAAGGTGCTGGCAAGGGCTTCACGAACGTCTACGAGGTCAAGTTCGATATTCAGCATGCGGAGGAGAAACAGGAGCAAACCCGATCGCGCATCGAGCGCGCCTTCTTCGCTGATCTGTTCCTCATGTTGACCGAGATGGATCGGAAGGAAGTCACGGCGACGGAAATCATGGAGCGGAAAGAAGAGAAGCTCTTGGCGCTCGGGCCAGTCCTCGAGCAACTCAATCAGGACTTCTTCAATCCATTGATCCATCGCTGCCTTGCGATCATGCGGCGGAAGAATCTGCTCTCACCGCCACCGCCCGCGCTAGCCAAGATGAAGGGCTTCCATATTGAGTACATCTCCATCATGGCGCAAGCGCAGCGCATGGTGGGTATTGCCAATATGGAACGCTTCGTCAGCTTCGCGACGTCGGTCTCGCAAGCTGTCGCCGGTGCAGCTGAGAATCCTGAGGTCTTCGATACGGTGGATATCGACTACCTCATCAACGCCTATGCCGAGTCGGCCGGCATTGACCCGCGCATCATCAAGCCAGAAGAAGCGGTGCAGGCGTTGCGCAAGGCGCGTGCTGATCAGCAGCAGGCCGCACAGAAATCGCAGCAGATGGAGTCGATGTCCAAGTCGGCGAAGAATCTCAGCGGGGCTGACATGTCAGGTGATTCAGCGCTCACGCGCATGTTCGGCCGCAAGACAGCTGGACGCACGTTGAGCGGGATGAACCAACCGCCGATCGGTCCACAAGGTGTCCCTGTCCCGGCACAAGGCCCAACCGCATGAGCCAGAAAGAACGCGCTCTCGTTCGTCACACCGGCGATAAGCAGTCAGTCGAAAAAGCTGAGAAGCGTGAGCAGGACCTTGCGCGCATCCTCAACGAAGACATCCTCACACTGCTGGAGTTGCCAGCAGGACGGCGCGTGCTCTGGCGAATCATTGAGCATTGCAAAGTCTTCAACACGATCTGGGATCCATCATCGCGGATTCACTACAACTCTGGTAAGCAGGACGTTGGACATTTCGTCTTGACATTGATCATGGATGTCAAGCCAGCAGCATTCACCCTCATGATGGAAGAACACAACGCCGCAGCCAAGGAGCTTGAGCACGATGCCTAATCCAGTGAAGGACCCCGCCGCCGATCCCTCCAAGGCGGGCGATCCTCCAGCACCTGATCCGAAGAAGGTTGATCCGCCGGCAGCTGATCCGAAGAAGCCTGAGCCGATGGTGCTGACCGATGAACTGAAGAAGCAGTTGACCGACGCAGCCATCGCCGACTACCAGAGGGCGAATGGACCGCCGGAGAACTACGAACTGAAGGGGCCGAATGGCACAGAACTTCCCAAGGATTTTGTGGAGCGGACGACGGCCATTGCGCGCGCGTCGGGGCTGACACAGAAACAGGCGGAGGCTGTCGTGCCGTTCATTCAGCAGGAAGTCGCGGCTCGCATGCAGCAAGTCGCCGACGACAACAAGCCTGGTGAAGGTTCAGCATGGAAGGCGCGCGATGCTGAATGGCGGAAGCAAGCGCTGGCCGCGCCGGACGTCAACGGATCGCAGGAAAAGTTGCTCGCCAAGGCCGAGACCGGTCGTCGCGTGCTGACACATCTGCGAACGGTTGACCCGACGACAGCCGAGTTGGAAAAGTTCCTCGATGAGACGGGGTTCGGCTCGCATCCCGCCGTCGTCAACTTCATGGCGACTGTCGGCAAGCTGATGAAGGAAGCTGACTTCATCCCGCCGCCGGCACCGCCGGGGAACAAAGATGGGAAGCGCGTCGAAGATCGTCTCTTTCCCTCAACCGCAAAGAAGGAGTCGTAACATCATGCGAACTGCTCTTCGCACACACGGTCGAACGATCGTGTCGCTGTGCCTGGCGTTCCTGGCACTGGCCATCACGGGGCCGGTGCTCACCGCGCTGGGCTTGATGCATGCAGTGGCCGTCGGCAGCCCGTCTGTGGCGCTCGGCGGTGTGGTCGGCGCCAGCGTGCTGACGCTGGTCGACTGGGCCAAGCGTCTGGAACCTGAAGGCGGCGTCACCACGGATATCGTGGAGATGCTCTCCATTACCAACGAAGTCCTGCTCGACATGCTCTGGCTCGAGGGCAATCTGCCCACTGGCCATCGCACGACGCTTCGCACCGGTCTGCCGGCGGTCTACTTCCGTCTGCTCAACCAGGGCGTCCAGCCATCGAAGTCCACCACCGCGCAGATCGACGAAGCGACCGCCAAGCTGGAAGCGTGGTCGGAAGTCGACAAGGCGCTGGCTGATCTGTCCGGCGACGTCAACGCCTTCCGCTTCTCGGAAGCGCTGGCGTTCATCGAAGCGATGAACCAGCAGATGGCGACCTCGCTGTTCTACGGCAACTCGGGCACCGCACCGGAGCAGTTCACCGGCCTGGCGCCACGCTATGCCGCGATCAGCGGCGCGACCAACAAGCAGAACGTGCTTGATGCCGGCGGACGCGCGAACGTCAACTCGTCCATCTGGCTCGTGCTCTGGGGACGCAATACGTTCCACGGTATCTTCCCCAAGGGCACGCAGGCCGGTCTGCAGCATCACGACCACGGTGAGGAAACCGCGGAGACGTCGGCCACCATCGGCGGCACACGTCTGCGTGTGTATCGCGATCAGTTCATCTGGGATGCTGGCGTGTGCCTGCGCGACTGGCGCTACGTGGTTCGCATCGCCAACATCGACACCACGAACCTCGTGGCCGAAGCGTCGGCGGCGAACATCATCAAGTTCATGATCAAGGCGCTGCACAAGGTCCCGACCTTCGGGCTCGGCCGTGCGGTGCTCTACATGAACCGCACGCTCTTCGAATGTCTGGACATCCAGCGCTTTGAGGCAGTGCAGACCGGCGGGCAGCTGCGGTACGCCGAGGTCGACGGTATCATGACGCCGATGTTTCGTGGAGTTCCGATTCGCCGCAGCGATGCGCTGCTAAACACCGAAGCCACCGTTTCGTAACCAGGAGACTACATCCATGCGGGTTGACGCACAGTCCATGCTCTGGAACGCAGCCGCGCTCGCGGCGACGGCTGTTTCCGACAATGCCTACGACACTGGCGCGCAGCCGGTCGCAGGCAGCATCTTCAATGATCTGTCGCGCGGTGAACCGCTCGTCTTCGCGATTGCGGTCATCGTGGCGGCGGATCTCACCACCGGCGATGAGACGTACGAGTTCGACATCATCAATGACTCGGCGTCGAATCTCACGACTGCACCGAACACGCTCGCGAAGTATGTGATTCCGGCGGCGAACCTCACACTGGGCACGTTGCTTGCACTTCCGATGCCGATCCGCACGGGTACGCCGCAGCGCTATCTGGGGCTGAAGGCGGTGCTCGGCGGCACGACACCCAGCATCACGGTCACGGCGTGGATCACCAGCATGAACATGATCGACACGTACCGTGCGTTCGCGTCCAAGATCGTCGTTCTCTAATCTTCAACTGAGGAACCAGTCATGAAAGTTCGCGCACTGGCGCACTGCTACGTCGGTGAGACGTACCGCAAGCCAGGTGATGAGTTCGATATGAAGGGACCGATTCCCGACCATGTCGAACTGGTGGATGCACCGGCACGAAAGCAGAAAGCCAGCTCATCAACCTCACCCGACAGCGATGAGAGCGACGAGTTCGAGGAGGAAGATGAACTCGAAGAGGAAGAGGAAGAGGCAGAAGGTGAAGAAGAAGAGGCAGACGAAGACAGCGCTGAAGCACCTGCGAAGAAGAAGCGGAAGCGGAAGCGCACGCGGTAGTTGATCCGAGGGACAGCGTCGTCAGCTCGAGGCGCTGTCCCTCACCTCCCTTACTATAGCGAGGCAGGACATGGCTGATACGGTGAAGGTCATCACCATCTTCGAAGATGACATCAATCTGGTCGTCAAGCTGACAGGCGTCTCTGATGGCACAGGTGAGGCGAACGTCAAGAAGGTGGACATCACGACGGTGATTGTCAACGAGTACGGCAAGCAGCCCAGCGGCTTCAATCTCGAACAGCTGCGGTGGGCGATCCAAGGCTACACGAACATCAATCTCATTTTCGACCGCACGGCGACACCGGCCACGGTGGCAGTGCTCTGCGCGAGCGGCTACGACGATTATCGTGGCTTGCAGCGCGGCACACGCAACATGCAGCGGCTGGCTGGTCTCGCTGATCCCAACATGGCAGCTGGTGATGGCAAGGGGTCACTCTTGCTCACGTCGGTCGGTGCGGTTGCCGGCGCGACATACGACATCACCGTGTGGCTGTCCAAGTATCAGAACAACTCGTAAAGCAATGCCGTCGACCAAGCGATTGTTCTACAGCAACAACCTGGGGAGCAACGTGCGTTTTGCACGGGCGCTACCAGGATCGTATGCTGCGCTCGGTGGTATCAGTAGCTTCACTCGACCCGATGGTGCGACGCCCATCGCTACATCGTTTGACGCCAACGGTGTACTACAAACGATCGCACAGAATGTGCTGCGCGATGCACATTATATCGGAGGGCGACGCACGATCCTGCTTGAAGAGAGTCGGCTCAATAACTACCTGCACTCTGAGCAGCTCGATAGTGCTCCGTGGGTAACGAGTAATGCTTCGGTTACTGCCAACGCGGCTGCGGCTCCTGATGGAAATGCGACGGCAGATGCATTGATTGAAGCTGCTACGAACTCGTCACACAACATTTCGCAGATCATTCTGAACACTGCATGGACCGATAACACGGCGCAATCTTTCTCAGTATTCGTCAAAGCCGGTGCACGCTCATGGGTGTTGATCAGCGTGCGCAGCAAGGCGGCAGTTTTCAGCTCAGTGTATTTCAACACCACCACTGGCACATTTGGAACAGTCACAGCAAGTTGCACTGCAACCGCCACACCTATCGGTAATGGATGGTACTGGCTGCGGATCACATTGAACTCATCACAGTCTGGCGCGACGCAGCCCAACTGGTTTCTCGCTTGGACGACAGGCAATAATACATCGAGTTTTCTTGGTGACGGTGTGAGTGGTGGACTATTCTGGGGAGCTGATGCTGAGCACAATAAGGCGTTCGCCACGAGTTATATTTCAACCGCTGCGTTGACTGTGACGCGCGCTGTTGATGCACTCACGCTGGTGGGATCACCGATCGTCGGTACGTTGTTTTACCACTACTGGGATCTGGCCACGTCGGCCTGGGCAAGTGCTGTCGCAGCCTACGCCGGCAATGCGGCTATCACGCCACCAGTCAATCGTGCGTACGACTGCATTGCAGTGGTGCAAGGCACACGAACAGCAGCACAGTGCAAGACGATTCTCGGAGGCAGCTTGCCATGACCGATCCCGGTGGTCCGATTCACATCTTCAACCTCGCGTTGTCACATCTGATGATCGGGGTGGAAGTGCAGACATGGAGTGATCCATCGAAAGAAGCGGCGACGCTGCGTCGCTACTACCCGACCGCACGTCGCAAAGTGCTGCGTGACTTCCCATGGCCATTTGCCACGAAGATCGTGCCGCTCGCTCTGGTGAGCGGATCGCCAACAGCGCCGGCAAGCACCGAGTACACGTATGCGTATCGTACACCGCAGGACAATCTCCGTCTTGTGCGGATCTTGAGCGGCTTGCGACAAGACTCTGTTCGGACGCGCGTCGTGTATCGCGAACTGAGCGATGACGAAGGTCCGCTTATCTACACTGATTTCCCGCCGCAGCTGGCGCAAACGATTCCGGCGGTGTTGCCGCAGCTGCCGCAGCTCGAGTACATCTGGGATAACAACAATCATGCGACGTTCAAGCCAGACTTCGAGCTCGCCTTGTCGTTCTATCTGGCGTTTCTCGCTGCACCTCGGTTGACGAAAGCTGACCCAACGAAACTCGGCGATCGTGCGTTCACACTGTACACGAAGCAGATTGAAGAGGCGCGCGATAACACCATGAATGAGCAGCAGCCTGATCCGCCGCAGGAATCGTCATTTGTGCAGGTGCGCGAATGACGCAGGTGCTGCCAAACAATGCCACGCAGCGGTCACAAGCCGCTGGTGAGTTGTCGCCTGAGATGTACGGGCACACTGATCAGGAGAAATACGAATCCGGATTGCGTATCTGTCGCAACACCATTGTCCTCCGACAGGGCGTGACCAGCAATCGTCCCGGTCTGGAGTTTGTTGCCAGTGCCAAGGATCAAGCAACAGCAGTGCGATTGTTGAAGTTTGAGTTCAGTAGCAAGGATGCGCTGGTGATGGAGTTCGGCAATCTCTACGTGCGCTTTTACAAGTTCGGTGCTCAGGTGGTAGCTACAGGTGTCGCGCCGTACAGCACGTTGGTGAACTACGTCCCCGGCGACATGGTCACGCAAGGGTTCGGTCTCGGTGAAGTCACCTACGTCTGCTTGCAGCCGAGCGGCCCAGCTGATCTGGTGTCGCCGCCATTCCCCGGCTATTGGTATCCGCTCGTTGACGCCATCTACGAAGTTGGTACACCGTACACGACGGCTGACCTCGCTGGACTCAACATTGCGCAGTCTGCTGATGCGGTGACGATCGTGCATTCGCTATACCCACCAGCGCAGCTCAAGCGATTCGGCGACACCAACTGGCAGTACAGTGTGATTGCTTTTGGACCGTCGATTGCGACTCCCACGGGGATCAATGTCACAGGAACGGTGGATCTGACTGGACATCTCTATCAGTACGGCGTGACGGCGATCGATGCAGTGACTGGAGAGGAATCGTACGTTGATGCCTCAGGTGAACAGGCACTCAAGGACCCGTCACTCACCGATCCACAAACCATTACGTGGACCGCCGTAGCTGGGGCTGGATCGTACAACGTCTATATCGGCATCGATAAGTCAGCACTCTTCTTTCTGAGCGCAGCACCTGGGAATACGTTTATCAACGCTGGTGCTGTCACACTCGACAACACGCGCACACCGCCTGTTGATCCGCAAGTGTTCATCGGTGCCGGTAACTACCCGAGTGTGGCAGGATTTTATCAGCAGCGGCAGATGTTCGCCAACAGTCTCAATCAGCCCAATCGCATTTGGGGGTCACGGACAGGACGATTCAACAACTTCTCGATCAGTTCACCGATTCAAGAAGATGATGCCGTAATCTTCGACCTTGTCTCTAGTACGCTGGATACGGTGCAGCAACTGATCGATCTCGGACGACTGCTCGTCGCCACTGACGGTGCAGAGTGGCTGGCCGATGGCGACACACAGAACATTCTCTCGCCAACAGCGATCAACGCACGTGTGGGCAGCTACAATGGCAGCGCACCGCTACGCACGCTGAAGGTGGATTTCAATATTCTCTATGTGCAGTCGCTTGGCACGACGATTCGCAAGCTGACGGCGAACATTCTCTATGGCTACTACACATTTGCAGGTGAGGATCTCACGCTTTTTTCGTCACACCTCTTTGAGGGTTTCCAGGTCAGCGATTGGGACTGGGCACAGCAGCCGAACTACACCGTGTGGGCAGTGCGTTCAGATGGCACGCTGCTCGGCCTGACGTTCTTGCCAGAGCAGAAGCTGCAAGCGTGGCATCGACACGACACACTCAATGGCGCTTTTGAAAGCGTCGCCGTCATCCCAGAGAACGGCGTGAACGCCGTCTATCTGGCCGTCCGTCGCACGATCAACGGACAGACTGTACGCTACATTGAACGCATGTCGTCGCGGCTGGTGCTGGATACCCTGCGTGATCCAAAGTTCATGGATGCCAGTCTCTCATTTGACGGCACGAATCTCACCGGCGATACGCTGACGATCAGTGGTGGCGTGCCTGATACGCCGGCAGTTCCATTCATTCCCGGCTCAGGGAGTACACCACCGCAGCTCGTGTTGCCGGCGCAGTCGGGATGGGGACAGGGTGTACTGCTCACGCTGACTTCGAGTGGCGGATTCTTCACGGCGCAGATGGTGGGTGATGCGTTCTTCATCACTGGCCCGACGCTAGGTGAGCTCGTTCGTTTCACGGTAGCCACGTATGTGAGCGCCACGGCCGTACAAGGATACGTTGATATCGATGTGCCACTCGATATGCAGAATGTGGCGCTCACCACGTGGGCGCATGCTGTGGCAGCTGTTGGCGGTTTGCAACATCTTGAGGGACAGCAGGTCGCGATCTACGCAGATGGCGCAGTGGTCGGGAGTCCAAATAATCCTGACTACACCGTGTACACCGTCACGAACGGGGTTGTGACGCTCGACAAGCCCCGTGCGATCATTTGCGTGGGACTGCCGTATCTGTCGGACGTTGAAACACTTGACATCGATATGCCGCATAGTACCTCAGCGAAGTCGCAGCGGATGAACGTCTCGGCCGTCGGACTGCTCGTCAGGGCATCGCGTGGGATTTTCATCGGCGGCCGTGAGCCGGTGACGAGCACCACTGATGGTCTTGTGGAGATGAAACTTCGTGACACTGAAGAAATGGGATTGGCACACGGCGAACCCGTCAGTCCGGTCTCTCGGTACATCGAACAGTCCATCGAATCCGAATGGAATAGCAATGGTCGTGTTTTTATCCGACAGGTTGATCCGGTGCCACTCACTCTGTTGTCCATCTCAGCACTGGGGAATGTCCCCACGGGAGCCTAAGCGATGAGCGCCACAGCTTCACTGATGCTCACTGGTGCTCGCGCTACCGATGTGGCGATCGGGCAGTTCAGTCAAGCGACTGCCGCGAATGCACGCGGGACTTATCAGAAAGCACAGTACGATCGGAATGCCACGATCGCGGCCACCGAGGCAACGCAAGCGATCGCCGAAGGTGACGTTGCAGCAGGACAGCGTCGTGCGGCAGGACGCGAAGAGCTCGGCGCTGATCGTGCATCGTACGGTGCACAGGGCGTGAGCGTTGATTCAGGAAGCGCCGTTGACGTGCAAGCGAACACGGCGCGTTTCAGTGCCTTGGATGCCATGACCATTCGGAATAATGCTGCGCGGAAGGCATGGGGCTACAATGTTGAAGCGCAGAACGACACAGAGCAGGGGATTCTCGCCAAGCTCGGCGGTGAGAACACGGCTGAGGGGCTCCGGTCGCAAGCAGCTGGCACATTGCTCACCGGTGCATCGGAGATGTACAGCCTCTACACTGATCAGCGCAAGAAGCAGCCGCTTTCACCGGGGCGGATGACCGGCGGGAGGACACAGTAATGCCAATGTCAACCGCGCCGACACCAAAGGGTCCCAGCGAGGGACTGGCACCTCTGCCTGGTCCGCGCATCTCGACTGACGCACCGATTGAAGCCTTTGGTGGTGGACGTGCTGACCGGACGATCGACGTCAGTGGCATGCAACGTGCGATGGTTGATCTGTATCAGCGCGAGCATGCGAATGCCACCGAAGTAGCCATCAATGATGCTGACAATCAGCTCCAAGGGTTGTCGACGAAACTGCTCTACGATCCTGATCAGGGTGCGCTGAATAAGATGGGGAAGGATGCGTTTAGTACGCCGGAGAAGGTGCAAGAGGGCTGGCAGAAAGGCGTCAGTGATATTGCCGCGTCACTCGGCACACCGGAGCAGCAGGAGCTCTTTCAGCATCGCGCACAGGCGCGCTGGCAGTCGGTCAACGCTGAGGTGCAGCGCCATGTTGGTGAGCAGAAGAAAGTGTACGAAGCGCAGACCACGCAAGACTTCATCAAGAACCGACAGGACGATGCGCTCCACGCGGTCACACCGCAGGGCTTGGACGAACCGAAGGTCGATCAGTCGATCGCCGAGCAGCAGGCAGTCATCGCCGATCACGGCCGTCGCAACGGCTGGTCGGATGAGATGATCAAGGCCGAGACGGCCAAGCAAGTGAGCACAACGTATAGTCACGTGATCAACTCACTCTTGGATGGTGAACAGGACATTGCTGCGAAAACATTCTACGACAAGCATCAAGACCAGCTCCAAGGCGCTGAAGCCTTGCAGGTGGGCAAGGCGGTCAAAGAAGGATCGTCGCGGGGCGAGTCACAGCAGCAGTTTGATCGCATCATGTCAAAGCCGGATATCGATGAACCAGCGGCAGTCAAGGCGGCACGCGACATCGATGATCCGCGTGTCCGTGACTTGACTGAACAGCGCGTGCGACAGGAGTTCACCGAACGCCGGCAAGCGGCCACGGCGGCACGCGAGCAGAATCTGCAGAACGTGGCCGACTTCATTGATCAGACTGGCGGCAAGAAAGATCCACCGCCGTCGATGTGGTCAGGACTGACCGGCGCTGAGCGGGTCGAAGTCGCAAAGTGGCGGCAGCAGAAGATCGACGGTGTGAAGCCCACGACCAACTGGACGTACTTCTACGATCAGATGCAGCTGGCGTCCAGCGATGCCGGCCGTGAGCAGTTCCTGCATGAACCACTCCTGGCGCATCGCAGTGAGCTCGCTGATCCGCAGTTCGAGAAGCTGACGGACTTGCAAGCGAGCCTTCGGAAGGGCGAAGACAAGAGCGACGACCTGGCGGGCTACCGGACATCGACAGGCATCGTGCACGATGCACTCACCGCAGCTGGCATCAATCCGAATGCCAAGGCTGGATCTGATGATGCGACCGCCGTCGCGTTGTTCCATAGTGAAGTCGATGCGCAGATTGAGCAGTTCAAGCAGGATAAGGAACGACCCGCTGGCCCGAAGGACGTACAAGACATCGTGGACAAGTTGATGCTCAAGAGCACGATTCCAGGCAGCGGATTCAACTTCCTTGGCCACACGTTCAATCAGCGTCGGGGCTCGCTCTTCGAGCAGCAGGTCACGAAACTCAACGAGATTCCGGCTGCTGAGCTTCTACAGATCAAGGCCGCACTCCGTGCATACAATCGTCCGACGACCGAAGCGAACATCATTAGCACTTATCAACTGGGGCACATGAAGCCACAGGCGAAGCCATGACCGGTCCCGCTGTTCCACTGACCGCACCGCCGAACTACACCGAACTCCTCGGTGAGCAGACGCCGACGGCACCCAAGGACGACAATCCGTACTTGGATGTCCTCAAACAGCAGACACAACAGAGCGGACAGCAGATCAAGCAGTCGGTCGCCGTGGCCTCGCAGCGCGGCACACCCGAGCGGTGGGCCAAAGTCTTGGAGATGTCGCAGAAGACCAAGCTGCCAACTGACGTCGTTGATCGCAACTACGACGAACTCACAGCAGCCGATGATCGCAATAGTCTCGATCACAATGATATCGCACACGAAACGCCTGCGGTCGGACAATGGTTACACGATCCGGATAACGCGACACTCGGCCGTCGTGAGATTCCAGCACTCCAGTCGATTGAACGCGGTGTCCGACAGTTGCAGCCGCCTGACCTCACGCCGGCACATCAGAGTGGGATGCTCTCAGCGCTCGGTGCGAGCGTCAATGATACGCATGCGACCGCGTGGCAGCTCGGGGCGGTCTTCGGCTTGACGGATCCTGCCACGGCGGCTGGACAGATCGCTGAGGCCAACCGTCGATCCAAGGCGATCGCGGCCAACGCACCAGACTACGCCAAGGAGTTCCAAGCTGCCATGGCGCAACACGCTGGCGATGTCAATGCGGCATTCCGCAGCTTCACCGATGCTAGCGCGGCGTTGCGTCGGCGTGACATCTTGAGTGCCCTACAGCAGTACGGCACTGGTGCTGTCAAGACGGTGGGCGAAGCGCTGGATATGGCGGGCGCGGCAGCTACACGCGGACGAGGGCTGACCTACTCGCTCCTGCAGGGACTCGGCTCGATGCTCCCAGTCCTCGAGGGGACCACGATAGGCACGGGCACAGGTGCAGCACTTGGTTCAGTGGTCCCCGTGCTTGGCACAGCAGTTGGCGGTTTCGTTGGCGGTGTCGTTGGCACGTTCGGTGGCATGTTGCCCGTGTCTGTAGGACAAGCGATCAGTGACGAGTTCAAGAAGCGTGGCATCGATCCGACAGATGAAGTGGCCTTGCAGAAAGCGCTGTCCGATCCTACCCTTATGGCGTCGCTGCGATCGACGGCGTTGAAGAAAGGATTGACGGTTGCCGGCGTGACATCGCTCTTTGCAGCATTCGCTGGCGCGGCATCAGCCGCCGCTCGCGGTGCTGGCACGGTTACGCGGGCTGCGGCCGCAGCGACTGACGTTGGGGTACAAGCAGCGGGGCAAGGCGTCGCACAGCTCGCAGGGGGCAAGGTAGCAGGCGAGAAAGCCGATCCGGGCGCAGCGTTGAGCACAGCGATCAGCATGCTGGGCTTCGGTGTCGCAGAAGGAGCCCTCGGCGCAGGACGGCGTGGCCTCTTCCACGCTGATCCGGTCGAAGCAGCCGAGGAAGTGCACAAGGCCACTGATGATGCACTGACCTCAGTGAAGAATGCACAGGTGCTGCAGGAAGTCGGGAAGGCGATTGAAGAAGCGCCGACCACAGCGGCAGCTCCCGATCGTCTCAAGCAGCTCATCGAGACAGCGTCCGGTGGGAAGGATGCGTCGCACGTCTACTTTCAGGACGAAGCGTGGGACAAATACTGGACCGGTCAGGGCGCATCGCCTGCCAAGGCGGCGGCTGATATCATGGGGGACGGCGGGAAGGCGTATGATCGTGCGAAGGCCACGGGTGCCCCGCTCGCGATTCCCATGGGCGACTACATGGCGAAGGTCGGTCCTGATCCCGAACATTGGGCTGGGTTGCTGCAAGATGCGCGGACTGTCATCGATGGCCCATCGCTGAAAGAAGCGCAAGAGCATCTCGAGGCGCTGCCGGCCACGATGAGCGCACTCGCCAAGGAAGCGCAGGGTGTCACTGAGGAACCGGCTGGTGAGCCACTGACGATCAAGCAGCAGGTGGCCGAGCAGCTCCAAGGCGCTGGCATGTCGGCCATGGAAGCGAAGCCAAATGCACAGATTCTCGAATCGGTCTTCAAGACGTTGGGCGAACGGGCTGGCATTGATCCCAATGAGCTGTATAAGCGGTATGGGCTGACAGTTGATCGTGGCGAGCAATCTGTCGAAGGACAAGGACTAGAACAGCGTGGTCATCAACCGCGACTGGTATCTGATGATCTCCATCGTCTTGCTATACATCTTGAGGAACTTTCGAGAACTGCGGAAGAAGAACCGAAGGCTTCACAAGAGGCACTGGAAGACGCTGCCACACTCCGAGACATGGCTAGACTCGTTGAAGGAGGAGCTTCTCGCGAGGATATCAATAAAGAAATGGGAAAACGGGGTATTGATATTGATCATCCGCTTTCTGACCTATTGAAGGACCCAGAGAAAGGTGCTCCTATCTTTGTCAAGTGGATGCGCGGTGCTGATATCCTTGGTGCGCAACGATCAACGTTCAATCAGGGCGGACCGGCCATCCCGCTTCCTGAGGGGATGTACTCCAAGGCCGAGCGCGTCATCAATGAGAAGATGGGCGGCAAAGCGAAACCGAGTGAGATTCGGAAGATGCTCACGAACGCTGGTATCAAGGCAGATGAACTAGAGTGGACAGGACTTAGGTCTTTTCTCGACGAGCGCCTGCCTGATGAGGCTGAGTCAAAAGAAGCTGTGCTCCAGCATCTGCAAGCGCATCGGTTGGATGTTCTCGAAGTGCAGAATGATGCGAAAGGCGGCGCGACATTTGATGAGCATGCTGTGCAAGAGTATATGGACGAGCGTATGCAAGAAGATGCACGTGCTATGGCAGAAGAAGTCATGGAAGGTGCACGTCTTCGCCCGCATCTACAGATTGTTGAAGGTGAAAATGGGCTGTGGGAAATACAAGGTCCAAAAGGTGAGAATCTGTACTATGGTGGCAAGAACGAGCCCATTCCAGATTTGGACAATAACACCTACGGATCGGTAGCCTCGGCACTCGAAAACTATTTCATAGAGTCGTTTGACGAATCTGAGTACCGTGACATGGCGATGGATGAAGTCGGGATGCCAACCGAGGAAGGTGAAGGACAGTACGAGAACTATACGATGCCAGGTGGTACGAACTACCGTGAGCAGCTCTTCACGCTGCCGAACATCGGTGGGCGGGGCTTCGCCGAAGGACATTTCCAAGAACCCAACGTCTTCGCGCATCTGCGGATGAAAGATCGGCTGGATGCCGAGGGACGGAAGATGCTCTTTGCTGAAGAGGTGCAAAGCGACTGGCATCAGCAGGGACGTGATCGGGGCTACGATGAAGAAACACCGAAGCAGAAAGAAGAGCGTGATGCAAAGCGTGAGGATCTCCGCCAACAGCGCGAACACATCATTGACCAGAAACAGGCTATCACGAACTCAGCTGAGTTCGAACGCCTGACTTCAACAGGTGATCTTTCGTCGATTGAGGAAGAAGATCTCGCAGTCATGACGAAGAAGATCGAAGCCTTGAACGCTCAGCACAACGAGGTCAACAACCAGCTGAATCGTCTGTCCGATAACTATGGTCGGAAAGTACCAGAAGCGCCATTCAAGAAGAACTGGCATGAGTTCGTGATGAAGCGGATGCTGCAGTACGCCGTGCAGCATGGCTACGACGCGATTGGCTGGACGAAGGGCGACACGCAGAACGATCGGTACTCGCTGGAGAAGACAATCAAGGCAATAAGTGTTCATCACGATTTTGAAGGCAAGTTTGCCATCGAAGCTATGCAGCACGGACATGTGTATGATCAGCACATCGGTTCGTACACAGCCGAAGAACTGCCCGGCGTCGTTGGAAAAGAAATGGCGCAGAAGATCATCGACGATAGAGCACTCAAAGAAACCGGTGCTACAACTTTTCACGGGCTCGAGCTGAAGACCGGCGGCGAAGGGATGCGCGGCTTCTACGATAAGATCCTGCCCGACTACCTGAATAAGCTCGGCAAGAAATACGGAGCGAAGGTCGAAGAAACGACGACACCAGTTGCCGGATTCAACGAAGTCGACAACGAAGACGAAGCACGTCTCATGGAGCAGGAGTTCGGTCGCAAAGCGACACGCGAACCTGAGCGACGGGAACCGGTCCACGAGATGGTGATCACACCCGAGCTCCGGGCACAGGTCAAGAACATCGGCTTCGAGCTCTTTCAGGCGGCGCGCGGGCGCATCACGTTCGGCGACGGACAGCACTTCAACATCAGCTTGCTCGAAGGCGCGGATCGTTCCACTTTTATCCACGAAACGGGGCATCTCTACACGCAGGTCATGCAGGACTTGGCGAAGGAGACGCCCGCGATCGCACAGGACTACCAAGTCTTGCGTGATTGGGTCGGGGCGCAGGGTGATGCAGCGTTGAGTCGCGAGCAGCATGAGCAGATCGCACGCGGCTTTGAAGCGTACATCATGGAAGGCAAAGCACCGAGCACGGCGCTGCGCTCGGCATTCTTCCGCTTCAAGCAGTGGCTCACGCAGATCTACCACGAGCTCAGCGGGCTGGGCGTGCAGCTCACACCGGCGGTCCGCGGCGTTTTCGATCGGCTCATCGCGAGTGATCAGGAAATAGCCAAGGCCGAGCATGCAGCTGATGTCACACCGCTCTTCGGCGACAATCCGAAAGCGGTCGGCATGAATGACGAGGACCAGGCGAAGTACGCCACGGCGGTCGCTGATGCGCATCAAGCGGCCGAGGAGCAGCTGAGCCAGCGCCTCATCAAGGACATGCGGCGCGAAGAGTCGCGGCAGTGGAAGCAGTGGAGCGGGCCGGTCCGTGAACAGGTGACAAAGGAGGTTGAGGCAAATCCGACCTATCAAGTCCTCGACTACTTGACGAAGGGCGTCACACCGCCCGATCGCGCAGTGCCCGCCGGATTGAAGCTGAGCAAGGCCGCACTCGTCGGTGCCTACGGCAAGGACATTCTCAACGGCCTCCCGCGTGACGCGATCACGACGACGGGCGGTGTTCATCCTGATATCGTCGCTGAGCTCTTCGGCTTCCAGTCGGGCCGTGAGATGGTCGATGCCATGCGCGCCGCGCCAGACAAGGAGGCGCTCATCGCACAGCGCACCAATCAGCAGGTGCAGGCCGAGCACGGCGCACGGATGACGCCCGAGGAGGTCGAGCAGCAAGCGCAAGCCGCTGTCCGTGGCAACGACAAGCGCGTGCAACTCCTGCGGAAGGAACTCGACATCCTGGCACAGCAGCACATGCCGGCGGTCAAGGGGATGCTCAAGGCGCTGACCAAAACGGTGCCGCCTGAAGAGGTGATCGCAGAGCAAGCCGCGAAGACCGTTGGCGCACAGACCGTCGGTGACATTCGGCCGTACGACTACGACCTCGCCGCCAAGCGGAATGCCAAGGCCGCACGTGAAGCGTTCCTGGCGGGCGACGTTGATCAGGCGTTCCAACTGAAGCGGAAAGAGCTGCTGTCCACGGCGCTGTTCAATGAAGCGACCGCTGCCCGAGCTGAAGTTGAGAAGGCCATCGATGGCTTCACGAAAGTCTTCGGCCGTGACGATACATTGTCGAATCATCGTGACATGGACTTGGTCAATGCGGCACGCTCTGTCCTGGCACGGGTCGGCCTCGGCCACGCGGATGCACCGCCAGAGGCGCATCTTGAGCAGATGCAGAAGTACGACCCGGAAACGTATCATGCCGTGCAGGAGCTCCTCGGCGAGTTGCCCACCGCTGACGGTGACTACAAGAGCCTGCCGCTCGATACATTCCGACAAGTGAAGGCAACAGTCGACGCGCTCTGGTCGCTCTCGCGACGCACGCAGCAGTTTGAAGTCGCTGGCAAGATCATGGATCGCGAGTTCGTCCGTGGCCAGTTGATGGAACGCGCGCTCGCCTTGCGCACACCCGAGCAGCTGGCGACGTTCAAGCGCACGCCCGGACAGTGGGATCGTACGAAGCTGCGACTGCTCGGCGGTGAAGCAGCCCTGCGGCGCATGGAGTCGTGGGCTGATGCCGCAGATAACCTTGATCCCAATGGCGTCTTCAAGAAGTATCTCTACCAGCCGATCAGCGATGGTGCCACGCAGCTCCGCAAAGCGTATGCTAGCACCATGCGTGAGTACGCAGGGTTGGTCAAGACGTTGCACGGCGAAGATCTCCGGCAGAGCGTGCCAGCACCGGAGTTGACAGACAGTCGCACGAACCAGCCGTTTGAGTTCCGTAGTAAGAAGGAGCTGCTCGGCGCATTGTGGCACACCGGCAACGACAGCAATCTCCGCAAGCTGCTCCTTGGACGTGGCTGGGGAACGGTCGACGACGAAGGTGTGCTTGATCGGTCCAAGTGGGATGCGTTCGTGCATCGGGCGGAACAGCAGGGGATCATTACTCAACAGGACTGGGAGTACGTGCACGGCGTGTGGCAAGTGTTCGAGACGCTGAAACCGGCCGCACAGCGGGCGCACAAAGAAATGTTCGGACACTACTTCAACGAAATCACGGCACAGCCGTTCACCACGTCACTCGGCGAGCATCCTGGCGGATACGTCCCGGCGATCGTTGACCGCGCTGAAGTGCCTGAAGGGATCGCCGTCAGGCCGGTCGAGGCACTTGACCACGGGTTCATGTTTCCGCAGCGTGCGACGACAGGGCGGAGCTTCACCTACGCGCGCAATGAAGCGTTTACGAAGCCACTGATCATGAATCCTGATATGTTCGGTTCACACGTCGATGCTGTCCTGCGCTTCACGCATCTCGAGCCACGTGTGCGCGATGTGCAGCGCGTGACACTGGATCGCGGTGTGCGGGCAGCGATCAGTGCCTTCGATCCCGTCGCGAACGAAATGATCCACTCCTTCTTGGATCGCTCGGCACGGCAGATCATTGAAACGCCAGGCAGCAATAAGTTCGCCGACGGGGTCTGGCGCTTCATGCGCAACAATGCGGCGACGCAAGTGCTGTCTGGCAACGTCGTCACGCCGATCCTCATGCTCTCGCACTTCTCCGGCGGCATGATCAAGTCGAGCCCAGGCGCCTTTGCCAAGGGGCTCTGGGCGTTCACGCGCAGCCCAAAGGAGTTCGTCGACGATATCCACGACGTCTCGGATTTTATGGCGACACGCTCCAACGCGGGGATGATCGAGATCCAGAAGTCGATCGACAACGTGATGCTCACGCCAGGCAAGTTCAAACAGGCGGGTGACTGGCTGCGAGAGCACGGCACCTTCCTGATGCACGCCGTCCAGCATGTCTCTGACCACGTGACCTGGTCGAGCGTGTACGATACGCGCACAGCCGATGGTGCTTCGCACGAGGAGGCGGTACGGGATGCCGATAGCGCCGTCCGGCTCACGCAGGGATCATTTAGTCCCGAAGATCTCTCAAAGTTCGAAGCCGGCACGCCAATGGTGCGTGCGATGAGCACGTTCTACAGCTTCTTCAATGCCAAGGCGAATCTGATGAAGACAGAGTTTCAAGGCACCGCGCGGTCGATGGGGCTGCAGGCTGGTGCCGGAAAGCTCTTCTACATCTACGCGCTCGGCTACATGATTCCGTCCGTCATGGCGGGGATCACGCGGCAAGCGGCGAGCGGCAACAAGTTCAAGCAGGACGATGAAAGCCTCGTGCATGCTGCATTGAAACTCTTCTTTGAAAGTCAACTGGAGATGGGCACGCGAGCAGTGCCAGGGGCACAAGTCGGACAGGCCGCGTACGACATGTTCGCCAAGAAGGGTGATAGCAGCGACGAGGTCGCCGCTGCACCAGTCATCAAGGAGATTGAAGCGATGGTGCGCGTACCGCATGATGTCTATCAAGGCATCCACGATAAACTCACGGCGCGTGCTACGCGCGACATTCTCACGACGCTGGGACTCTTCACACGACTCCCGCTGACGACTGTCGGGAAGGCACTAGGTTACCACACGGATATCACAGTAGGACACGCACAACCGACGTCAGCGATGGATCAACTGCGGGGACTCTTAACCGGCAACGCCGGAGGACGCTAACATGACGGTGCTTTCCACCAACATCCGGAGTTCGTACGTCGGCCCAGGTGCAGGGCCATTCGCTTTCAGTTTTCGGCTCATCGCCGGCACTGACCTCGAGGTCACGCTCTTCCAGGCGGCGACGGGAGCCGTGATCCGACTCAACTGGATCACAGATTTCACCTTTGCTGCGAATAGCATCGGCAATCGGCTGGGTGGGAGCATCACGCTCAACACGGCGCTGGCGGCAGGCGACAAGATCGTGCTGCGTCGCGCACCTGCTACGTTGCAGTTGACCGACGTGGCAAATCAGGGCGAGCAGTATCCGAGCACGCTGGAAGCGGCGTTCGACTACGCCATGATGGTGAATCAGCGACAGGACGATGATCTTGGACGGTCGTTGCAAGTACCTGTCTCAGCTGATCCCAGCCTCTTCGAAAGTATCATCAGTTCGTTCTTGCCGAACTATTATCTGCGCGTGCGTAGCGATGGACTCGGGGTCGAAGGTGTCACGAACGTCA
>Ga0134125_10000630_pt1 | contig 46596 bp, 49 predicted proteins | sample KB31751_FD_96464 | JGI IMG/M metagenome (GOLD analysis project Ga0134125, IMG submission 96464) | Terrestrial soil microbial communities with excess Nitrogen fertilizer from Kellogg Biological Station, Michigan, USA - KB3-175-1 | ecosystem: Environmental > Terrestrial > Soil > Unclassified ...
GAAATGAGAAACTCCCAACTCGCCATTCTCTGCTCTACCGTCATTGTCGGCGCGCTGATTGTCGCCGGTAGCAATTGGTATCTCGTGCGCAATCTGCGCCCTGTTTCCACCGGCGTATCCGCAACCGCGGAGCGTCCGGCCGAACGGCCTGTCACTGTCGCCATGATGCCGAAATCAAAAGGCGATCCCTATTTCATCAGTTGCCGCGCCGGAGCCGAAGAAGCCGCTAAGCAACTTAACGTCAATCTCATTTGGGACGGACCCACCGAAGTCGATCCTGCGAAGCAAAACGAGTTTGTGGAAAGTTGGATCACGCGTCATGTTGACGCCATTGCCGTCAGTGTCGGTAATTCCGTTAGCATCTCCTCGGTTCTCAAAAAGGCGCGTCGCCAAGGCATCAAAGTCGTCACCTGGGATGCCGATTCTTCGCCCGATTCGCGCGATTACTTTGTAAACCAAGCCACGCCCCAAGGCATTGGCGCTACTCTCGCCGATGAAGCCGCCAAAGCCCTCCACGGCAAGGGCGAATACGCCATCATCACTGGCGCGCTCACGGCTGCCAATCAAAACCTTTGGATTCGCTACATCAAGGAACGCATGACCGCGAAATATCCCGGTATCAAGCTCGCTGTCGTGCGGCCTAGCGATGACGATCGCGACAAAGCTTTCGCCGAAACTCAGACCATACTCAACGTCTATCCCGCCGTTCGCGCCTTTATCGTGATTTCCGCGCCTGCCGTTCCTGGCTCCGCCGAAGCCGTAAAGCAATCGAGCCGCCGCGACGTCAAAGTAATCGGCCTCTCATTGCCGAATCTTTGCAAGCCTTATGTTCACGAGGGTGTTATTTCGGCTGTCGTCCTTTGGAAGACACGCGATCTCGCCTATTTAGCGGTTTCCGCCGCCACCGCCCTCGTCCGCGGCCAACTGGTCGATGGAGCCACCTCGTTCCACGCCGGACGTCTGGGCACGCTCTCCATTCAAGGATCGGACATTATTCTCGGCGCGCCGTTTGTCTTTACAAAAGACAATATCGATCAATACAATTTCTGACATTTGCTCCGGTTCCTCGAAACTGTGCCAAGCTGAAAATGTATGGCAAGAGGCTGGGAAAGCAAATCGGTTGAATCTCAAATCGAATCTGCCGCGGACCATCGCAAAGCCGCGGCCATGGCCGTGCCGCCGTCACCCGACGAAATCGCTCATCAGTGCGAGCGTGCAAGCCTGGAATTATCGAGGATTCGTGTCATGCACGATCTCGAACACGCCACGAACCCGCGCTACCGCGAACAATTGGAAGCGGCTCTTCACTATCTCGAAAGCAAACTGGCGGCTTCGGTCTAATCTGTTTGGCATTACCAGGACTATTTGTAAAGCCGGAAACGCGTTCGCGCCCGTCGGCGTATGAATATTGAGCCTGTAAGGAATCGGGACCATGCTCCGCCTAGCATTACCTATAGTTTTGCTGTTCGCCCTGCAGGCTTTTGCCCAAAGCAACAAAGAGCAGAGGAAAGCCAATAGCGACAAAGATAACGGCACGGTGGTGTTCAAAAGCGATGTATCGCTCAGCCGCGTCGACGTTCAAGTGTTCGACCGCGACGGACTCGCCGTCACGGGCCTTCAGGCGCGTGATTTTGTCCTGCGTCTCAACGGAAAAGTTCTTCCCATTCGCAACTTCGCCAGCGAGAGCATGCCCATCGATATCCTGCTCCTGCTCGACGTCAGCGGCAGTATGCGGCCTCACGTGGAACGCATCGCCGCAGCCGCCGACGAGGCATTGGGAGTGCTCGCGGATAAGGATCGCGTCGCCATCATGGTGTTCGATACATCGACCCATGTAAAGCTTCCTTTCCGCGGCAATCACGACGATATCGTCGGCGCACTGCATCATATTCTGCGCTCGGAAGATTTCGGCGGCGGTACACGCATTACTCGTGCGCTGGTACGAGCAGCCGACTACGTGCACGACAACGCGAGGCCTGATGCCCGCCGCGCCGTTGTAATCCTCACCGACGATCACACGCAGGATGAGGAAGACGAACCGCGCGTGGAAAGCGCCCTGGCACGCGCCGATGCCGTGCTCAGTTTCCTGCAAGCACCTTATGAACTCGAAGGGTATCCCGGCGGACAGCGCCGTCATGGCACCTGGGGCACCAATCGCGGCGGCGGTTGGCCCGGCGGCGGAGGCATTGGCTTCCCGGGAGGCGGCCGCACTTGGCCCGGCGGCCCAGTTGGCATGGGTGGCGATCCCTCCCACTCCGCGGGCACGGCCCAGATCGCTCGCGATTCAGGCGGCGACACTATGCCGGTAGATCGCGCTGCCGCGCTCCAAGAAACGTTGCAGCGCCTGCGCCAGCGCTACGCTCTTCACTTCTATCTTCCCGACGGAACAAGTGCTTCTGATGTTCACTCGGTTCAAGTCGATCTCACAGGGAATGCAAGGATCCTTTACGCCGGGTCCGAAGTTCGCTCACGCCTCGTATTTATGAACACCGCACTCGCCGCCGTAAACGCGCCGCCCACTGTCACGCGCACCCAGACAGCCCCCGCTCCCGTTGGCGATCCTTCGGTTGCTCTCGGCGCTCCCTCTGACAATGGCGATAGCTCGAGTCATCGCGTGGCAGTAAACGATAGCGCAGGAGGGCCGGTCGTCCATACGGTCGATAATAGTTCCAGCAGCTCGGATTCGAATGCCGGAAACGCGAAAGATACTGCAGCACCGCCTAAGAGCGGCTGGCCGCGCGCTACACCGGATCAAACGCAGAGTTCGAGCCCGCAACACTGATCGCCATGTGCCGGAATATTAGAACACTCTACAATTTTGATCCGCCGGTTACACCGGAAGAGATCGAGGCTGCCTCACTACAATTCGTGCGGAAGATTAGCGGATTCACCAAGCCATCGAAAGCCAACGAGGCATCGTTTAAGGCTGCCGTCAAAGATATCACCGCCATCGCCTCGCGCCTTCTCTATTCGCTCGAAACCACGGCCCCTCCCAAAAATCGCGAAGAAGAAGCCGCCAAAGCGAAGGCCCGCGCGGCCGAACGATTCAGCGCTTAATACTTACGTACATACATGTACATACGGTAATATGTATGTACATTGGGGGCGAAACGCAAATTCGATTGGGACCATGCGAATCGCGACCATCTTGCGGAGCACGATGTCACCCCGGAAGAGTTCGAGCAGATATTCGACCATCCACGATTTGAAAGGACCGTCGAGCGAAAGGGCGAGAAGCGTAAGTGGTGCTTGGGCAAACCGATGCCGGTCGTCTCATCAACGCTGTCTACACCGAGCGCCGCGAACGCATTCGCGCGGTGACCGCCTTTACGATGAACCGGCGAGAAAGGAAGTTCTATGAAGAGTTCAAGAAGCAGCAAGCGCGCGAACTTAGCTAACGGCGAGTTGGTCCTTCCGGAGTGGAAGTCGGAAGCTGAGGAAGCGAAGTGGTGGTACGACAATCGGGATCTGGTATTTGAACATCTAAGTAAGCGTGCCAGACTTGTACAACCGGATGCCGCTGAACGTACACGCTCGGTGACCCTTCGTATTCCTGAATCTGACCTGGCGCGCGCCAAGTCCATCGCGCAACGTAGCGGCAAGCCGTATCAGCGCGTCTTAAAAGATGCAATGCGCGACGGATTGAAGCGGGCGGGGTAATCGTTTTTGCGGCGTCGCTGGCTATACTTTGTCCATGTCGACTATGCGTGACGAGATACGGCAACAGCCGGTATCTATCGAGCGGACTTTGAAATCGGAATGGAAGCTAACGCAAAAACTGCGTGGCGTTTTCGAAAGCCGCCGGCCGCGTTTTATCGTCCTTGCCGCCAGAGGTACGTCCGATAATGCCGCTCAATTTGGTCGCTATCTCATTGAGATGACGACCGGGATTCCGGTTTCGCTCGCCGCGCCGTCCATCTACACGCTGTATCAGGCCCGCGTCGATTTGAAGGATTCGCTGGTTGTTGCTATTTCCCAATCGGGTGAATCAACCGATACGAATCTCGTTCTGGAACGTGCCAAGGAAGCGGGCGCGATCACCATCGGCATTACCAATGAACCGGAAAGTTCCCTCGCCAAACTGGCCGAATATACATTTCTCGTCCGAGCGGGCAAGGAAAAGAGCGTCGCGGCCACCAAAACCTACAGCGGCCAGTTATTTGCCTTCTATCTGCTCGCCTATGCGCTCGGCGCCGCCATTCAACTGGATGATTTAAAGAAGCTTCCTGACCTGGCGCAATCCGCTTTGAAGCTGGAATCGGAAATTGCGGAACGCGCGGAACGCTACCGGTTTATGGACCACGCCGTAGTCATCGGCCGTGGTCTGAATTATGCCAACTCTTTCGAATACGCCTTGAAGTTGATGGAAACCTGCTACGTGGTGGCCGAGCGCTTCTCGTCCGCCGACCTCCTTCACGGTCCTATCGCCATGCTCGACGCATCGTTTCCTGCCTTCGTTCTCGCGCCTTCGGGAGTTACCTGGCAACCAATCCGCGAGTTGATCGAGCGCCTGACCTCGATAAAGGCAGACACGCTGGTCTTTACCGACAAAAGTAACAAAGACGCGCAAACGGTGCCAGGACTTGAAAAGAGGGTCGTGAGCATCCCACTCGCGCTATCGCGCAAATCGGCCCTTCCCGAAGAGATCTATACGCCGATTCCCTACATCATTCCCGGACAGCTATTTGCCGCGAGCCTCGCCGATGTGAAAGGCTTGAACCCCGATCAGCCGCGCACGCTCAGTAAAGTCACGCGAACGTTATAGAAATTTGGAGTACGATTTGGCAACAAAGCAAGCTTCCGACATTTCTCAACACTCGTGCTTATTTTGCAGGATTGTCCGCCACGAGTTAAATGCCGCTATCGTTCACGAAGACGAACGCTTTATCGCATTTCTCGATTCTCACCCGTTATTTCCCGGCCATGTACTGCTTTGCCCTCGCGAGCATTATGTAACGCTGCCCGATGTGCCGGTGGATCTGGTTGGCCCCATGTTTGTCACTGGGCAAATGCTGACGCGAGCGGTGGAATCAGGGGTAGCTGCTGAAGGAACATTCCTGGCCATCAACAACACCGTAAGTCAGACTGTTCCTCATCTGCATCTTCACATCGTTCCGCGGCGCAGGCGCGATGGGTTGAAGGGCTTCTTCTGGCCTCGAACCAAATATCAGGATGAAACCGCGATGGAAGCCGTGCGCTCGGTAATCGCGCAAGAAGTCCGCAAGTTGCTCTCGGGCGATGCGCGCGATTGGTAAATGGAAGATCCACTCCTAGACGCAGCTTTTTCCGCCCGCGAACGCGCCTACGCGCCGTTCTCCGGATTTCGCGTCGGAGCCGCCATTGAAGACGAAGAAGGCCGCATTTTTACCGGCTGCAACATTGAAAGTGCGAGCTACGGCCTAACATTGTGCGCGGAGCGAGTGGCTGCTTTTAAAGCCGTCTCAGAAGGCTCGCGAACATTCAAGCGCATCGCGATCGTTGCCGATTCGGACACCTTGACTCCGCCGTGCGGAGCTTGCCGCCAGATTCTCTGGGAATTTTGCGGCAACGTGCAGATCATCCTCACAAACCTGAACGGACGCCGCGAAGACATCCAATTAGCCGATCTTTACCCGCGCCCGTTTGATACGTCGATACTGTAATTGCTCAAAGCCTGCTGGGCGGCAAATACAATCGGCTTACAATATGACATTCGCAATGAAGGTCATCTATTTCCTCATTCTGGCGTTTGCCACCAGGTCTTTTGCCGGAGCACAGACCATTCGCGGCTTCCTTCCGTCTGCAGCGCAACAGGAAAACGAAGCGGAAACGAAAGCTCGCGCTATGCCGGAACCCGCGCGCATGGTGAAGTATGAGAACTTCATCGCCGGCGAACCGCATCAAGCGGGGTCGCCACAATCGAAGGCTGTCGCCGATTACATCGTTGGCCTCTTGAAAGAATGGGGCCTTGACACGCAGGTCGAAAGCTTCGACGTCCTTCTTCCCTACCCCACCGTCCGCAAAGTCGAGGTTCTTGGCCCGAAAAAATACGAAGCAAAGTTGAAAGAGCCTTTCGTTCCCGAGGACCCGGATAGCGGCGACAAAAATCAACTTCCCACATATAACGCTTACGGAGCGAGCGGCGATGTCACAGGCGACGTTGTCTACGTCAATTTCGGACTACCAGGCGATTACGACTATCTCGCCAAAAACGGCATCGATGTAAAAGGAAAGATCGTAATTGCGCGCTACGGCCAGAGCTGGCGCGGTATCAAAGTAAAAGTCGCCGCGCAACATGGAGCCATCGCCTGCCTGATCTATTCCGATCCGCACGAAGACGGTTATTTTGAAGACGATATTTATCCCGCGGGTCCCATGCGGCCGTGGCAGGGCGTGCAGCGCGGCAGCGTGATGGACATGCCGCTTTATTCCGGCGATCCGCTAACTCCCGGTTGGGCGGCAGTTCCCGGCGCAAAGCGGCTGTCGCGGTCCGAAGCTAAGGTGCTGATGAAAATACCGGTGCTCCCGTTGTCGTACGGCGATGCGCAGCACATATTGGAGCAGCTTACCGGCCCAGTTGCTCCGGAATCGTGGCGCGGCTCTCTCCCCTTCACGTATCACCTCGGCCCCGGTGCTACAAAGATCCACATGAAAACGGATTACGATTGGACGCTGAAACCCATTTACGACGTCATAGCCACTATTGCCGGCAGCACCTATCCGAACGAATGGGTAATGGTCGGAAATCATCACGATGCCTGGGTAAATGGCGCTGAGGATCCGGTAAGCGGTACCGTGGCACTGCTTGAAACAGCCCGCACATTGGCGGTAATGCATCAACAAGGATGGAAGCCGAAGCGCACTTTGAAAATCGCCTTCTGGGATGCAGAGGAATTTGGTCTAGTCGGATCCACTGAGTGGGTGGAGAAGCATCAGGATGAATTGCGACAGAAAGGCGTGGCGTACATGAATTCCGACATGACTGCGCGCGGTTGGTTGAGCGTATCGGGCTCGCATACTCTCGAAGCCTTTCTTTCTGAAGTGGCTGGCAGCGTCACACAGCCTGGATCGAACGAATCACTTGTTCAGGCGAAACTAACTCACGAGCAACAGCAAAATGCACAATCCGGAAAGGAAGGAGCAAAAAAGAAACAGACGTTCACCATCGGCGCATTGGGTGCGGGTTCCGACTATGTACCTTTCCTCGACTTCGCCGGTATCGCCAGCACTAACGAAGAATTTGGCGGAATGGATCACAGTGGCATCTATCACTCGATCTACGATTCCATTTACTGGTATAACCATTTTTCCGACGGCAAGCACATCTACGGTCAGGCCCTTTCGCAATTCACAACCACCGCGCTGATGCGGCTGGCCAGCGCCGATGTGCTTCCCTTTGAGTTCAACCATTTTTCCGATACCGTGACGGGCTACATCACCAGCATTGAAAAGGAGACGTTGAAAAAGCATCCGCTTACCTTCCCCGAAGTGCACAAGCAACTGGAAGCGCTCGCGACAAATGGCCAGAAATATAGCGCCGCGCTCCAAACGGCGCTTACCAAGAATTCGCTGAACACTCAAAAAGCAGCCGACTTAAATGCAGCCTTGATGCGAACCGAGCGCGCGCTCACGCGGCCGCAAGGGCTTCCCGATCGGAGCTGGTACAAGCATCAGATTTATGCTCCCGGTTTCTACACTGGCTATGGCGTGAAAACCTTGCCGGGCATTCGGGAAGCGGTCGAAGCCGGACAATGGCAACTCGCGACTGACGAAGCAGCGAAGGTTGCCGATTGCCTGCGGCAAATGAACGAACTCGTTGTAAAAGCCACTGAAGATTGCGAGGGTCTGTAACGAAAATGAAGCTACAATCGGTCGCAGCAATCTTCTTTGGTCTGGCGGCGTGCCTCTCCGCCGAAGTCCGACTGCCCGCTGTGATTACCGATCATATGGTGATACAACGCGACCAACCCGTACACGTTTGGGGTTGGGCTGATGCCGGCGAGGCAGTCTCGGTGACTTTTCGCGATCACACCGCAACCACAACGACAAACGAACTTGGCCGTTGGTCGGCAACGCTGCCGCCGGGAGATGCGGGCGGACCGTTCGCGTTGCAGGTGAAGGGAACGAACGCGCTCACCCTAAACGATGTGCTCGTTGGCGACGTCTGGATCGCCTCGGGCCAATCCAATATGGAGTTCCCTCTCTCACATACCCAAAACGCTACCGCTGAAATCGCCGCCGCCAATTATCCTAAGATTCGCCTGTTTACGGTCGAACGCGGCGTTTCCGGCTACCCGCTTGATAATGTCAAAGCCCGTTCGTGGGCGGCCTGCACTCCGGAGTCAGTACCCAGTTTCTCGGCTGTCGCCTATTTTTTCGGCCGCGATCTGAACAAGAACCTTTCTGTTCCCATCGGCTTGATTCACACATCCTGGGGCGGTACTCCGGCGGAAGCATGGACCAGCATGGATGGCCTGGGTTCCGATGCTTCGCTCATGCCTGTCTTTTCCGAGTGGGCTAAAGTAGCGGACGAAACCGCTGACGATCTATTAGCACGCGAGCGGGAAAAGAAACTGACCGCGGAGGCAAAAGCCCAGGGCCATACACGGCCATCTTTTCCGTGGCGGCGCAACGAGCACCTTTCCTGGATGCCTGCCGGCCTTTATAATGCGATGGTCGCTCCGCTAACGCCGTTTCCGATTAAAGGCGCCATCTGGTATCAGGGCGAGAGCAATGCCACTCCGGAACGTGCCTATCTTTATAACCGCCTTTTTGAGGCAATGATCTCCGATTGGCGCCATAACTGGGGCCAGGGCGATTTTCCGTTTCTTTTTGTGCAAATCGCCAACTATAAAAACAAGCAAGCCGATGCCTGGGCTACGGTCAGAGATGCACAGCGACGAACCCTTGCATTGCGAAATACCGGCATGGCGGTTACGATCGACATTGGGGATCCAGACAACATCCATCCCACCGACAAGCAGGATGTCGGCGCGCGTTTGGCGATCGCCGCCCGTGCGATCGCCTATCACGAAAACGTAGAATACTCCGGCCCGCTCTTCCGCGAAGCGAGGAAGTTCGGCAATTCGATGCAAGTCTGGTTCGATCACGCCGGCGGGTTAATGGCAAAAAGCGGCGCACCGCAAGCCTTCGAAATCGCGGGCGCCGATCGTAAATTCCAGCCGGCCCAGGCGCGCATCGATGGTGAAACCGTCGTTGTTTCCAGCCCCGCCGTGCCTGATCCACAATACGTCCGCTACGGATGGTCGGATAATCCGTCGTGCAATCTGTACAACAACGAAAATTTGCCGGCTTCGCCGTTCACATCGGAGTAGGAAGGCTGGTCTCATTCTTCTCGCATGAGTTTAGATGGATCAACAGCCAACGCGCGGCGTGCTGGGATGGCCGCACCTGCGATTCCTAGCAGTAGCATCGTCAACACGGCGCCGCCCACAACCAGTGGGTCTCGCGGATTTGCTTGATACACAATCTGTCCTAATAAGCGGCTGGCGAGCACGCCCGAAAGCAGTCCCACCGCCGACCCGATGCCGAGCAGCATCATTGGCCGCCGCAATGCCGCGATCATAACCTGTGCGGTTCTCGCTCCCAATGCCACGCGGATGCCCAACTCTTTCATCCGCCGGCTGACGCCGTACGCAGCCATTCCGAAGATCCCGGTTACCGCCAGCATTGCGGCAAGCAGGCCCATGATGCCCAGCGCCGCTGTCGCCGCTCGAGCCGGAAACAGTTGATCGTCCAGCGAATCGGACCAATTCTGAACTGTGATCGGCGCATTCGGCGCCATGGCACTGAGAGCGTGTTCGAGCGCCGCCGCCATCTCGCTCGGCGTACGCCGCGAGCGCACCACGAAAATTGTTTCACTCTCCTCGTTCTGCGATAGGGGCAGGTAGATGACAGCGTGCGGCGATTCTTCGAGATCGTGATATTTGCCGTCTTCAGCAATGCCGACGACCTCGGCTAGATTGCCCGACACAATAAAATGCTGCCCGATCGCCGGCGTTTCCGGCCACATCTTATGCGCAAGAGTTTGGTTCACAACCGCCACATGCGGAGAATTCGCCGTGTCATGCCAAGAGACGTTCCTGCCACTTAGTAGCCGGGTGCGGGCAGCTTCAAAGTATCCCGGCGAGATCGTAAATACATACGGCGCGAGCGCAGAGTTGTTCAGCTTGAACTCTGTTGTGCCCGGCCGGAATATCGGAATCCCGTGCAGTCCGCCAGTGAAGGGCGTGCGATTGATGGCCCCCGCACCGGTTACGCCGGGGATGGTTTGCACCGCGTCAAGAATCGCTTTCTTTTTCTCAACCGCCGCGCCAGCGTTGTCTTCACCCAGGTGTATCTCGGCCAGCATCGCGCCTTGCGGCTGGAAACCTAACGGAGCATGGAGCGCGCGATCCATGCCGCGCATCGCCACGAGCGAGGCGGTTACGAGCAGCGTGCAGATGGCAATTTGTGCGCCCAAGAGCAGGTCGCGCAAGGCAAACCGGCGCGGGTTCGTTCCATGTGCCGCTCCGCTCTTCATGGCCTGCAACGGGCTGCTCCGCCAAGCCTGCCACGCAGGAACCATCCCAAACAGCAGCGCACTTCCTAACGTTAACGTTAAGCCTTCCAGGAACACACGCGCATCGATGCCCGCCGCCAGATGCGCGGCTACCGCGGGCGGCCAACGGTTCATCAAGCCCAACAGGAAACTCGCCGCTACAAGACCTGCGGCTCCCCCGATCAGCGATATCAGTACCGCCTCGGACAGCAGTTGCATTACGAGCCGCCGCCGGCTCGATCCAAGCGCGACACGGACCGCGAGTTCGCGGCTGCGATCCGCCACGCGCGATGCAAACAGACTCGCCAGATTCGCACAGGCCGCCGTAAGCACCAGCAGCGCCAGTATGGTTACGCCGTACAAAAATCCACGAATCACATCGCCCTCGTCGCCGATGAGTCCAGGATGGATCAATCGTAGCGGCTGCCCGTCATCGGTTGTCGGATACTCTCTTGCCAGTTCAGCCGCAATCGCATTCAGATTTTCCGTCGCTTGCCGCTGAGTCACACCCGGCTTCAGACGGCCGATTACGGTAACAGCAACATGTGCCCGGTCATGCAACGAGTCCGCGCCAAAGAGCTGCTGCCTATCTATGATCGGTAACCAGTAGTCGGGCCATGCAAACCGCTCGGTGCCATGAAACCGCGGGCGCGCCACGCCAACTACCGTAAACGGATGCTCGTTTATTTGTACGATAGAACCGATGACCGATGGATCAGCTTGGAATGCGCTTCGCCAAAGAGCATCGCTCAACACTACGTAGGGCATTGAATCGGGCCCGTGCTCTTCGGCTGTGTTGAAAAACCGGCCTAGCTGCGGGCGAACTCCCAGGAGATTGAAGTAATCGCTCGATACTTCATCGCCGGCAACATTTCTTATGGAGTTGCGCCAGCGCAATTCCACGTGAGAATAGGCATTGATTGCCGCCATCCCACTGAAGGTGGTGTTGCGCCGCCGAAAGTCTTCAAAAGCGGGGTAGGACGTGGTAATCAGGCGTCCCATCATCCACTGCTGATGGCGGAATTGGTAAAGGCTTGCGGGATCGCGCACATCGAGCGACTGCAAGAGAACAGCATTCAGCACTCCGAAAACAACGACGTTTGCCGCAATCCCGAGCATGAGGGTGAGTACGGCTACGACGGTGAACGCGGGAGATTTCCGAAGTACGCGAAGTGCGTAACGGACATCAAGCAGCAGGTTTCCCATCATGGCAGGCGTCCAGTTACGAAATCGGGTCGAAGGTGCCGTCGCGATTCACGCGATATTTGCGGCCGCGCCAGGCGATGCTGTTGCCGGTAAAGCCTAAGATCCAGAAGATGAAGCTGAGCACGTCCTGAACGGGTATTAACCACGCATAAATCAGCGACAATTTATCATGCAGGAGCTTATAGCCGGTGGCGTAGACCATTCCCGCGCGCAGCATCAGACTGACCACCAGCGGAACCCATAAACGATCATCCACCACAAGAAGCAAAAGCGCGATGGGAATCGGATGAGTGAACAGTTGCCCCACGTATCCCTTCGGGCGGGAGCGCCGCGTGCTACGCGCCCATCGCAAGCGATGGCTGACGTTTTCCGCGAATGATTCGTCGCTTAAGTGATGCTCGACAATGACTCGCGACAAATCCACTCGAAAACCCTGGTCCGCCGCGCGCAACCCGAGGACGAAATCTTCGGCAAGATACGAACTCAGGCTTTCCCAGGGGATCTTGTCGAAGACTTTTCGATGCGCCACCACCGTGGGTCCAACGGTGAAACGAACGCCCTCGACGAGCTTGGCCACCAACGCCGCGCTCCAGAACTCGGTATTCAGCCCGAGCACTTCGAGCAATGACCAGATGTTGTTTCCAGGCACCGCGCGATACGGGCATGTCGCCAAATCGTAATCGGGCGATGCTAGTTCAAGCGATAGCTTGCGCAAAAAATTGCGCGGAACATTTACATCGCTATCGCTCATCACGAGCCAGTCGTAGCTGGCTGCCGCAGTCATATGCGACAGGCTGAAGACCTTCGCATTGGGATAAGGCGCGTCGCCCGTAATCAGCAGGCGCGAACGTATGTCGGGATAGCGATCGTGCAAGTGCTCGACGACGGGAACGGCCGGATCGTCCTCCGCGCGAACGGCAAAAATCAGTTCAAAAGAAGGGTAATCCTGCTCAAAGAAAGACTTGAGGTTTGCCTCAAGCGATCGCTCGTACCCAGCCAGCGGCTTTAAGACGGAAATAAGCGGCAGCTCCGGCCGGCGCAGAACAAACCGCTGATGGCTGTGGCGCAGCGAGGCCACAATGCCGAGAATGCAGTACACCCACGCGCCTAGCAGGCAAATGGAGAGTACGATTCCGGCTATGATCACTCGGCCGGCGCTTTCTCCGCAATCAATTTTTGGATTGCGGAGATGAACGTATCGATCGACTGGGCGCCTTGATCCCCGTGCTTGCGGTTGCGAACGGCCACCTGCCCCCCTTCCTCTTCGCGAGCGCCAACAACCAACATGTAGGGCACTTTTTGCAACTGTGCCTCTCGAATTTTCAAGTTTACCTTTTCGCTGCGGTCGTCGACTTCTGCCCGTAAACCGGCCTTTTGCAACTGCTCGAGAACGCGCCGGGCATAATCGTTCTGCCGATCCGTCAACGGCAGCACAACGGCCTGTACAGGAGCCAGCCAAACCGGGAACGCGCCGCCGTATAACTCGATGAGATACGAGATCATGCGTTCCATCGTGCTGACGATGGCGCGGTGAATCATGACTGGCCGGTGCTCGCGGCCGTCGGCGGCAACATAGCCCAAATCGAATTGATTGGGCAGATGGAAGTCGATCTGGATCGTCGAATAAGTTTCCTCGTGCCCCATGACGTCGGCCAACTGGATGTCGAGCTTGGGCCCATAGAACGCGGCCTCTCCGGGCGCTTCCGTGTACGGCAACCCCAACGAGTCCATCGCTTCGCGAAGCACGCGCTCGCCCAGCGTCCACATCTCATCGTTAGCGACATACTTTGCCGTATTCGCTTTGTCTCGCAACGACAAACGATAGCTGTATTGGGTGATGCCCAAGTCGCGGTACGCCTGCTCTACGAGTTGCATCACTTTCGTGAATTCGGTTTTGATCTGATCGGGCGTACAGAAAATGTGGGCATCGTTCAAGGTCATGCAGCGGACGCGGCTCAAGCCGCTCAAAACGCCGGATCGCTCATGGCGATACATGGTGCCCAATTCCGCAAGGCGTACCGGCAGATCGCGGTAGCTATGCATTTTCGATTTGTAGATGAGGATGTGGTGGGGGCAGTTCATCGGCCGGAGGACCATCTGTTCCGATTCGAGCTGCATCGGCGGGAACATGTCTTCGTGATAGTGTTCCCAGTGTCCCGACCGTTGATATAACTCCACCTTGGCAAGAGCCGGCGTGTAGACGTGCTGGTATCCGCTCTCGCGTTCTTTCTCCAGAATGTATTCTTCGAGAATCCGGCGCACCGTCGCGCCCTTCGGCAGCCACAGGGGCAGTCCCGCGCCAACCAGATCGCTGACGGTAAACAGCTCCAGATCTTTTCCGATGCGGCGATGGTCGCGCTTCTTTGCTTCTTCGAGGCGGTTCAGGTAATCTTCGAGATCCTTCTTGGTAAAGAAAGCCGTGCCATAGATCCGCTGCAACTGCGGGTTCTTCTCATTACCCTTCCAATAGGCTCCGGCAATGGAAAGCAGCTTGAATGCCTTCAGTTTCGCAGTAGAGGGCACGTGCGGCCCGCGGCAGAAGTCAATAAAATCGGGACCGAGCGTGTATTCGGAGAAAATCTCGTCGGCTTTTTCGGAAATCAGCTCGCGCTTCATCCAATCGTCAGCGTATTTTTTGAGGCCGTCCTCTTTGCGCGTCAGCTTGCGTTCGAAGGTCAGGTCCTTCTTCTGCAGCTCCGCCATCTTGCTTTCGAGCCGTTCGAGGTCCTCCGGCGTGAACTTGGTCTCGCGCTGGAAATCGTAATAAAAGCCCGATTCCGTTGGCGGCCCGATGCCGAGCTTCGTCTCGGGAAAGAGCTCGAGCACAGCGGCGGCGAGCAAATGCGCCGTAGAGTGGCGATAGACAGTAAGAGCCTCGGGAGATTTTGTGGTGAGGATTTCGAGCGCGGCATCCGCTTCCAAAGGCCGCGTAAGATCCCAGAGTTCGCCGTTTACCTTGGCCACAATTGCATCCGAAGCCAAGCGAGGACTGATTTTTTCCGCAATATCTATAGGACGCGCGCCCTGTGGCGCCGCCTGATCGCTGCCGTCGGGCAGCGTCACTCGAAAGCTACTCATATATTTCAGGGTAAGCTTGAGGGTACCAAAGGCGGCGAAATGAGCTGCCGTCGATAGTTGGGATCCGTGCATCTTTTAAGCCGTGCTTTACCCGCAACATTAATGGCGGCGACCAGGCGCTCGCCGCGCGGACCGGGTGGTCCGCCCCACAAAGTTCGCGTTATTGAGGAGGCGGGAGCGTTCGCGGTAGAAGGCCCAATCGCGAGACGAACAAACGAACCCAAAGCGTTCTGGAGTAATGTTTTCAATCTCTTCCGGATGGCTGGCGGCAATAAGGCAGAGTTCTTTGAGCTGCGTTTGCTCGAGCGTGCGGCGTTCGGCCTGGATTTCGCGAAGCTGCTTTAAGGTTTGGAGGAAACGGCGGTTGATGCGCTGCTCGTAGAGCGAAAGCGTGGCGATGGGATTCGCGTTTGAACGAAGCGTTTCGGCCATGGCGAGAGCCGTATGAGATTCGGAATGCCCAGTTTCCCAACGGTTGCCGTTTTCTTCAAAGCCGATGGCGAACATGTTGTGCTCGGCGGCGGAGCAACGATGCAAGCGGAACTGGAGATCGGCACAGGCGTTGGCGAGTTCGGTTTCGAGCACTCCGACAGGTTGCAGGCCGGCGACATAGCGCTCGCAGAACTCGGTATAGGCTTTCATTTCCTCTTCGGGGAAATGGACAGTCTGAGACAGGATGCCGTGACGGGTGGCGTTGAGACAAGAGCGTTTCTTACCTTCGACTGATTTCGGACCGCTGCTGTTTTGCGCATTCAAACGATTGGCGCGGAGACGGGCTTCGGACGGCGCTGCTTTGACAGGCGCGGGAGTGGGCACAGCGGATTCGATTTCCGGGTTTAGAGAGTTCATAAGATGTCCTCGATACGGCGGCGAGTGTAACGCGCGGCCGAAAGCCGCCGATGGAGACGCGGACGCAAATTACTGAAAAGCAAGAGAAACGGGTGAAGAAAAATTTTGTCAATGGCATCGACAGCTTGGAGAATGTCCGGAACTTAGTGGAAAACAGCGACAGCGCCTGCGGAAAGGAGGGACCGTTCTGATAGGTGGTCATGCCCCACAGGTTGCCATCGTTCTTGCCGTTGAACATCATTACCGGCCCTTCGACACGGTACTGGTGTGTGACCAGTTTTCCCGTGGCCGGGTCTTTGCCGGTGGATGCAATGGAAAGAACGCCTTCCGACTGCAGCAGCTTCAGCGCATACGCCGCGCGGCTCGCGCCTTCTTCTTCGACGATGGCCAGCACCTTATGCTTCAGATCCATCTCGTCCATGTAATAAAGCGATTGCCCAGTCATGGCCGAGTACTGGATCCGTTCTTCTTCCGGCACAAACGCCAGCACCGCATCCATCAGCGAACTCTTTCCCGCCGCCGATGACGATTGCACAACAACGGCCAGCGGCGTATCCAGATGCCGCGACACGGCAGCTAAATAGCCGATCAGTTTGTTGGTTTCCTCGCCCACGATGCCGCAGGCCTCGAAGTGTTCGAGAATGCGGTCGAGCAGCTTGGGATCGCGTAGCAGCGTCATGGCTTCGGCGCGTTCTTCCGTTGTCATCTCGACTTGCGGTGTATCGGGGGAGAGGATTTTACGGATCTGCTCGTCCTGCAGCTTTTCGAGTTGCATGAGCACGCGGCCGAGATCGCGCCGCAGCGTTTCTTCCTTGAGATGCAACTCTTCGGAAGCCTGTTTGGTGAAGGCCGCGCGCTGCCGCGCCGAGTAGAGATCAAGCGTATCGACATGAAAGAGATCGCCGCAGCTTACGAGCAGGTTCACTTTCAGCAGTTCGTGGCTCAGGTTCTTTTGCAGGCCGCGAATGCGGTAGCGGCGGCTCTCTTCTTGAAGAGTGATCTCATCGCCGGCGATTTGCGGAGCGGTTTCGGAAGCGGGCATGGGCGGCTTCTCGGTCCGGTTCAGCAGCACGGCGAAGCTTTGCGATGCCGGCGTTACCTTCAAGGCATATTCATTCGCATCCATGCCGCGCGGAAACAACACGCGCGCCGTATTAATCGCGAGTTCTTTCTTTAGCTGCTCCGCCGCATTGTCGCCGGCTTCGTCGCGATCGTAAGCGATCCACACATGTTTCACGCCGTGCTTTTCGAACGCTGCCTTGTGATCCTCGGTAAAACCGTTTACGCCGTAACTTGCCGTTACGTTGCGGAACCCGGCGCACCAGAAGTCAGCGCATCGATCAGCGATTCACACAGGATGATTTCTTTCGAAGCAACCAGCGCTCCTTCATTCCAGACGCCGCGGTGCGCACCCGGCAGATACAGGTGCAGCGGCGTGCCTTCCCGCAGGTTCGCCGTGATCTTGCGGCCGTACATCTCTAATACATTGCCGGCTAGGTCGAATACCGGGATCACGATGGATCCGTTGAAGTGCTCGTGCCCCGATTCGCGCAGAATGCCGAGTTGCTGCACGAGACGCTGAAGGCTTCTCCCGAAGCGCATCGAGCTTCGAACGCGTGTCCTTGCGCACGATCTTTTCGAGTGGAGCCGCTAAAGAAGGATGATCTTTTTTCAGCAGTTCCACCGCATGGCGGAAACTCACGCCGCGTGTCCGCATCACCCACGCGATTACATCGCCGCCGGTGTTGCACGCACCCAGACAATGCCACAGGTTCTTCTTCGGACTGACGATCAGCGAGGGCGTGCGGTCGTCGTGAAACGGGCACCGCCCGATCCGGTCCGCGCCATGCGAAGCTAGCTCGATCCCGGCACTGGCCACCAACCGCTCCAGCGACACTTCCGTCTTTAGCCTCTCGATATCGGTCTCGGGAATGCGCGCCATTGGAATTCTCCTCAAAAAAGCTTGCATAAGTAAAACCCCGTCAAGTATCTCTTATGCTATCTTTATAGTTGCATATGAGAGTTTTTGAGAGGCAAGCACGAATGAGCTGCCCCCTACGCTGGTCTTCGTGAAGAAGAAAGCGCCACCCGGGTTAAACTTCCACGAACGGCTCGTTGAGCTACGCAAGCAGCGCGGCCTCACGCAGCAGGCCCTCGCCGAACAGGTGGGCATGCACATTTCTCAGATCCGGCGCTATGAAAGCGGCCAGTCGCAACCGACCCTCGACGCCATTCGCAAGCTGGCCGTGGCGCTCAGCGTGAGCGCCGATATGCTGTTATTTGAAGATCAGGAACGCGGCCCGGATGAAGAACTGAAACTGCAGTTTGAAGCCGTGACCCGGCTGGACCCGGAAGAAAAAAAAGTGATCCGGTCGGTGATTGAAAGCATCATCCTGCGCCACGAGGCGCGACGCTGGTCTTCCAGCGCGGAAACGAAGTGATCTCTATGGAACTGAATAGGAACCTGGAACGGCAGCAAGCGCATGCACTCATCGATTTGTTGCCGGATTACAAGCTGCACGCCGTGCGCAGTTTGCTGGAAGTCATGGTGGAGCCGCTCACCGCGTCTCTGGCCGCGGCTCCCGTTGAAGAGGAAGAGATCACACCCGAAACCGCTGCCGCTCTAGAGCGCTCCAAAGCTTCGCTCGCCCGCGGCGAAGGCATTTCGCATGATGAGATCCTGCGCGAGTTCGGCCTGAAGCAGTGAGCGAGCCCGAACGCATTGCGGTGATCTGGTCGCCGGAAGCTCGCGCCGATCTCCGCGCTATCGACCGCGAGACGGCCATGCAGATTCTGTACTGCGTCGACCGCTATCTGGCCACCCGCGCCGGCGACGTGAAAAAGCTCAAGCCGCCCTACACCGATTTCCGCCTCCGCTGCGGCGATTACCGCGTCTTCTTCCAACCCAAAGAGGAAAACACCATCGATATCACCGGCGTCAAGAACAGAAAAGACGCTTATCGCGATTGAAAAGGTGACGTGTCACTCTCAAGCCGGTGCCGAAGGCACCGTGGGTTTGGACACCTGCCCGCTTTATCACTTTTGAGCAGACTCAGCCAGCCATTCGTGCGTAGGCTCTACAACCCGGAAGAACATAGGATCGTGAATGTGGTACAGAATATGGCGGAACTCTTGCTGGATATCCATGAGCAGGTCTTCCAGTTGCTCACCCTGCACCGACGGATCAGCTAACTTGGGCAGCTGCTCGTCAAGGAACCTCCGAAACGATTCCTCCAGGTCCCAGAACCCATGTACGAGCGTGGCAGACTCCTCTTCGCCGTATCTAGCGACCATAGGACAGCGGGCCAGCCGCTCACGGAGATTCTCAATCTCATTCTTGCTTCGCAGGATCATCTCGCTCATTTCATCACCTCAGTACCTGCTTCAAAGCTTCAATCGTCCTTGTGAAGCCCGCGATTTCTCGCTCGACTGATCCGGGATATTTTAAGCCCCCCTACCTTCGCCTGGTGCTGGGCAAGCCGTTTCGATAACGTGTTGATTGCCTTTTCCACTGCTTTCTTACCGCCCTGCGCTAGCAGCCTCTGCGCATATGCGCTTTCGCCGGCTGTTGGAGTCAAGGTAATATCGCCGAGCAACGTTAGCTCCCCTGCCATTGCCCCCGTGGCTACTAAACCGGCTCCGGCTAGTGCGGACGCCCCGTAAAAAGCGGCGACGCCTTTTGCGCTTCCGACTGTCGCACTGGTCGTTGCGAGTAGATCAAACCCATTCCGGTTCGCGTAGTAGTCCGCTCCGCCGTTCGAAACGTACGTAGCCGTGCCTACAACGTTTCCATTCGAATCCGTGATATTTGTGGCGTTGAAATTGCCGTTGCCATCACCATTCATTCCAACCTGGTTTAGAGTCGGAACGTTCAGGCCGACGTTGTTACCTTTCTGCGCCCGTTGGTACTCCTCATTGCTGATTTGCCGGCAGTGTTGATTGCCATTTTCGTCGTTTGTGCAAACGTTCACGTCGTGCCCGTCGTCATCGACGTTTGCCAGCGGATTATTCAGGCCATACGCGTACCAGTTCAGCGCGCCCGCCGTTCGATCTTCGGCCCACGTTAACCGGTTCGCGTTGTCGTAGAGGAATGTTGCATTGAACGACAGCGCCTGCGGAAAGGAAGGGCCGTTCTGATAGGTGGTCATGCATCCGGCTGTCATAGCCGAAGCTTCGGCAGAGCCCATTGCCGTAGAGAAACCAGGCAGGCTGTCCGTCGGGTTCGTACGCGGCATACGTTACCAGCGGCAGATTGAAATTTAAGTTGCCGGTTGCGTAATTAATCGAGAACGAATTGTTCAACACATAGGAGCCTGCCGGTGTTCCTGGCGCAACGGCGTTTGGAATATAACTGCCCGTTCCCGCTTGTCGTTTGCGCTTTGAGGGCGAGGCAGGTCTCGGCACTACAGGCTTAGCTGCATCCGACGCTTTTTTTATATTGGGGTCGCTGACGCTCAATGTCGTTTACTTAAGAGCATCCGATGTCCTTTCGATTCTGTGGTCGCTGACGCTCCCGGCTCCGTTTGAACATCTTGCGTGAAAGGCAACGCGGCGAATGACGGTGCGCGGCACAACTTAGCGCAATTAGAAGCTGAGCCTCGCGCTTAGTTCAATCTGCCGTGCGTCGACGCCACCATCGCGCCCGGTGTTTGCCAGGCCATTGACGCGGCCAAAATTTGCGCTGTTGAAGTCGCCGGTGGGATTGGCGAAATGCGGCGTATTCGTAAAATTGATGGCCTGCGCCCGGAACTGAAAATTAAAGCGCTCCGAAAGCCGGAAATTTCGGGCCAGGGCCAAGTCGAAGTTGAAGATACCGGGTCCGTGCAGAGGATAAAAGGCCGAAGTGCCGAAACGGTTTCGGTCGTTCACGATTCCAAAAGCGCTGGTATCGAACCATGTACTGCCTGGGCCGACAAGGCCGGAAATAGCGATTGACGACTTGATTATGTCCGGCCGCTGATCGTTTCCGGATGCATTCAGGTTGCTTGCCGAGGTGCCGCCCGAATATATCTCGAAAACGCTGCCCGAAACTGCCTTGAGAATGCCGCTGATTTGCCAGCCACCGAGAATCGCGGAGCCGAAGCCGCTTTGCGTCCATCGCTGTCCCTTACCGAACGGCGACGCGGCAACAAACATTGCCGTAAAGTTGTGCCGGCGATCGGTCGGCGCGAGGCCATTATTCAGGGAGTAAAACGCGGGCACTTGAATGTAGGCGCTGTTTTTCTCGTTGGAGACGCCGGCGACGCCCATGGTCTTCGACCAGGTATAGGCGAGCGAGATCTGATAATTTCTTTGGAAACGATGCTTCAGCGTGGTTTGGAGCGAATCATAGTGGTTACTGGCAATGGGGGTGATCAGCGTGGTCGCTGAAGTCCGGTTCCCGTGAGCGGCATCATAGAAACGCCGGCTGGCATTACCGCCGCAGCCGCCGGTGGCAGCGCCTACGACGCAACCGGACGGATCGATGGGGCTTTCGACGTTGAGGTCGAGATAGCCAAGCTGTCGTACGGTCCGAGTGGCGACATAGCCGGCCTGGGCCACCCACTGGCCGGCAAACTCCTTTTCGAGGGTGAAATTCCAGGATTGGATGTAACCGCGTTCGAGGTTATCGCCTACCGTTGCGAGCGCCACGTTGGGGAGCGCCGGAACCTCTCCGCTCGATGTATCCGGCATGGCCGGCAACGGGATGCCGACGGGCAAGGTATCGCCTACCGGCGAATTCTGCAGGCTCGCGGCGTCCAGCACGCCCGATGCCTGATACGCATCGGCGGTCACGTACAGCGGAAGGAGGACCGGGTAGTTAGTGCGCAAATCATCGGCGAGGTTATAGGGTTCGTTGGTGATGCCATAACCGGCGCGGATGACAAACGTGGGTGTGGCGCGATAGGCCAAGCCGACGCGCGGTACGAACATAGTCTTACTCACCGAAACTCCACAATCGGTGGGGATATTACCCACTCCGCAGAGTTGCATCATGTTGCGTGCGAAGTCATAGCGCTCGAGGCCGCGGCTGCCGTCGCGCGTCGGCATCGGGTAGTACTCCCAACGCACGCCGAGTGTAGCGGTCAATTTGGGCGTGATCTGCCATTGGTCTCCCGCGTACATCGAAAACTGATGTGTTTTCGTGTGGAAGTAATCGGGGACCAGAATGTTCTTGCCGTAATTAGTATTCAGGCCAAGCAGGAAAGTCGCGAAGTTATTATACGGATTTGTTTTCGATGCTTTTCCATCCAGACAGTTCTTGCAAGAGGTGGGGCCACTGCCGAAATTGAATCCCCCGGCGCCGGGTTCCGTCGATCCGCCCGCATTCCATTCCGGTTGTTGATGGTTCAGATGAAGTAAAAAAACGGAGCCGCCGAAGCGAACGGTGTGGTTACCGCGGATTACCGTGGCGTTACCGCTCCAGTAAAACTGAGGATCGTCGCGCAGATAAGGCATGTAGGTGTTGTGTGTTCCCAGATCGGTGAAGTTGCTGATGGCGAAGCGCGGCCAGCTTCCTTCAAACCGGCGCGTGCCGTTTGTGCCGGGAATGCCCAGAATATCGAGCCCATTATTTTTGTCGAGGTCGAGTTGCGCGGAGTCGGTAACCATGCGGGTAACTCCAAAGTTGCCATCCAGAACGACACGGGGGCTGACAATGTAGTTACCGGTTATGGAGTAAGTCACGGTGTGCCCGGTGCCTCTTCCTTCGTTGCCGCCGTAGCTGCTGATGGGGGGCCCGCCTACATCACCAAACATCTGCGGGTCGAGATCGTTGTAGTTGAGATAGCCGAAATGGCCGAACATATTGAATTTGTCGGTTACGTTCCAGTCGATCTTTTCGTCGGTGGTGATGCGGTTGAAAGCAAAACTGGTTGCCGCGAGGTAGTTATCGCTCGGAGCGTCTGTGCTGGCGCTGGGCAGAAAGCGGCCGGGCGCCTTTTGTAGAAGCGCTAGAAGTTTCTGAGACACGGGGCTGATGCGGCCGGTGGGAATCATGTTGAGGCAGGTTGGCCTTTGGCAGAGCGCGTTGTAATGAGCCACATCTCCGGGATTGTTGTTGGCAAAAATCTGCGTCCTTCCCGATCCATCCGTGTTTCCCGTCGTGGGGTCGTAGATGATATCGGCATTGGCGGCCAGACCGTTGGCCGCGTCCGACCCGCTAAGGTCGCCTTGCATCATGGCCAGTGTCGGTATGGTGGCGACCTGAGTCGCGAATTGCCGCTGGCGAGTGGCTTCTACGTTCCCAAAAAAGAACAGCTTGTTCTTCTTGATGGGCCCGCCTACGCTGCCGCCGAATTGATTGAAGATATCTTTGGGAACGCGCGTGATGCCGTTGTTGGGGTCGAAATAGTTGTGAGCCTCAAGTTTGTTGTTGAAGTGAAACTCATACACATCGCCGTGGAAATGGTTGGTTCAACTTTTGATCTGGACGTTGACAGTTGAACCGCCCGCCAATCCCTGCTCGGGGTTGAAGTTGCCCGTTACGACGTTTACTACCTGGATGGCGTCCGCCGAGGGGATGAATGCCGCGTTTTCCGGGACCCAGATATTGAACTGGCTGACGCCGTCGATCCGGATATCGTTTCCGTATTCGCTGGTTCCATTTACATTGAACTGTAAAGCACGCGAGGGATTGGTGGGAATGGAATGGGCGGTGGTCGGCGGATTGACTCCGGGAATGGTGGTGAACAACGATTCGAAATTGTTGCCGGGCGGAAGCGGCACGTTGCGTATGGTTTCGGCTGTTATGTCGTGATGAACATCGGCGCGGTCGGTCTGCAAAATGGGCGGCGCGCCGGTGACTTCCACCGTCTGACTGACGTCTCCCACTTGGAGAGCAGCATCGAAGCGAGCCACGCTATTAAGCACGATTGGGATGTGTTCCCTTGCCGAGGTCTTAAATCCGTGTGCTGTTATTTTAACGTCGTAGTCACCCGGCGAAAGGTTGGAAAGCGAGTAGTGGCCGCTCGCATCCGTGGTGGCGCTGCGCGAGCTCTGCGTTTCTCGCTGCGTTACCTGGACCACAGCTCCGGCGATCGCCGCGCCGGATGGATCTTGAACGTTTCCAACCAGCGAGCCATATAAAACCTGTGCTCTTGCCGGCACAGCCAAAAGCAAAAGAATTGCGGCGGACGCGGCGGTAATCCAGTATGCCCCTGTTGCGTTGCTCGAAGACATCGCAACCCCCTTCCCCGCTAAACAATACAACTTGTGACCATTGCCGGTGTCAATTAGAATTTTTAGACAGAATCTTTCGAAAGAAGGAACAGGTGCCGGTTGGCAGTGCGGCAACGAACGTTACGGACGGGGTAAAGATGGAACTGCACCAGCTTCAATCGCTTCTCGCTGTGATAGATTCAGGCGGCTATGCGCCGGCGGGAAAGGCGCTGCATCTTTCGCATTCGGCTATTCACCGGCAAATCCGAATGCTCGAGCAGGAACTCGGATGCCGCGTGCTTAACCGGTCGGGGCGCACTGTCGTGGCCACTGAATCCGGGCGCCTTCTGGCCGCGCTTGCTCTGCGAATCCGCCAGGAAATCGCCGACACCCAGCGTCAGATGAACGACCTCAAAAATCTTCGGACCGGCCGGCTGCGAATCGGAACCAGCAGTAGCTTTCAAGTTTCCTTTCTTCCGGCGGTGCTAAAGCGTTTTTCCACGAAATTTCCGGGCGTGCATTTTCATTTGATAACCGGGATTGCCGATAGCATTATCGATGGCGTACTACAGGGAAAGCTCGACGTGGGAATCCTCTTTAACCCAACCGATATCCCCCGTCCAATCCCTCAATTGGAGGTTACTATCCTCTACAACGAGGAGTTCGATTGGGCCGTTGCCCAAACGCATCCCTTGGCACAGCAGAATCGCGTCACGCTTGCTCAACTTGCGGCGTATCCCCTAATCACTCTCCCGGCCCAAAGCCATCTGCGCCACGCATGCGATCGGGTGTTTGCCACATCGGGGCTACAGCCAACGGTCATCACAGAAGTTGAAAATGAAGAAGCCATCGATAAGCTGATCGAGATCGATATGGGATTCGCCTTGCGTTTACGGCGCCGCCCGTCGAACGGAAAAATTCACTGTTTCAGAATCCCGAGCGGTACGGTTCGTTGCGAGGTAGGCATTGTTGCGCAGAAGAAAAGCTGCACGACGCGCGCAATCACGGAGTTTATCCGCATCTGTCGCCAGGTGAGAATGCCCCTGGCGGGTGCAAAATCCGGCCAGTAAATCCGGGTGGTGCCCGGACGATACGCTGACGCATTGTTACACTGAACAACAGTCAGGTATCTGCGTCCTTAATTGTCGTGAGCACTTCAACCATAGCCCAGGCGTTCGACGAAGCCTCATTAGTGGCCAAAGCCAAGGCGGGAGATGCGGACGCCTTCGGAACGCTGGTAAACCATTACGACCGGCGCGTCTTCCGCATGGCGAAGCAGATTACGCAGAACGACGAGGACGCCGAAGATGTGCTGCAGGAAACGTTCTTAAAGGCCTACTCGCATCTTGATGATTTTCAAGGCAATTCCAAGTTCTACACCTGGCTCGTGCGCATCGCGGTAAACGAAGCTTTAATGAAGCTGCGAAAGCGAAGATCCGACAAAACGGTTCCGCTCGACGACCCCATCGACACCGGAGAGGATGTTGTCGCCCGTGAGATCGCCGTCTGGGACGAAAACCCCGAGGACACCTACTCCAGAGAAGAATTAGCTAGTATTCTTGACGAAGCCGTGCAAAGTCTGAAGCCAGCTTATCGCACCGTTTTCGTGCTGCGAGACATCGAAGAAATGTCGATCGAGGAGACGGCGGAAGCATTGAACCTATCCATTTCAGCGGTGAAGAGCCGCTTGTTACGCGCGCGGTTACAGCTTAGGGAGAAGCTTACGCGCCAGTTCAAGCGAAAGGGGGATGACGCCCTTGCTTACTTGTAAGCAGTTTCTGCACGACCTGAACGATTATCTTGAGGACGTGCTTGACCCGGCGACTCGCGAAGAGTTACAGCGGCATGTAAATGAATGCCCGAACTGCTGGGTGGTATGTGACACGACACGCCGCACGCTGAAGGTCTACAAAGGGATGGAAGCGCAGGCATTGCCTTCGGAAGTCCATTCGCGGTTGATGGAGGCCCTTCAGAAAAAAATGGCGGAAAAATGCGGTAAGCACCCCACCACCGGCCATTAAGGCGTTGCCGGTTTTGGCGGCGCTTCATGAAGCAGCGCGGCGAATCGTTTCTGCTGCTCCGCATCGAGAGCAGCGTAAATCCTTCTTTTCCCTGACTCCGTAACGTCTTCCCTTTGTTCTTCCAGATTCTGATAATACTTGGCGAAATCGTCGAGAACCTGCTCCACCGCTTGTTCCTGTGCGGCCGTCAGCTTCAGTTGGCCTTTTAGCGTATTGAAGCTGATCCGGTGGCCATGATAAATAAAATCGTGCGCAGCCGGAACGGGGAACCAGTGATGAATATACTCGCGCATGGCAGCCGCGCCGAACGCCGACCCGCAGAGGAACACAATTGCCAGAATGGCAATTACCTTGGGATTGGACCAACTGGGATCGCGATGAGCCATCCGTGAGCGCACCCGCCTATTTGGATTGGTCAGAGTAAGAGGCAAGGTTTACTAACACCACGTCCCGTTGATGCGCCTGGTCGCCTTTTACCTGCATGTCCGCTCCGCTCGGCGACTGACGAGCAATAACCGGTTCCGAGCCAATGTGTCCGTCATGCCGCTCGGTGGTTACCAGCCAGCCTCCGACCAGCAGCGCCAAAGCGAGTGAGGCATAGGCCAGCCAGGTTCCAAAAGCGCCTTCGGTAAATACGGACCACACCGAACGAACGGCGCTGTCCTCAATGCGCTGGACGACACGGGCATAAAACCCGGCAGCCGGTTCTACTTCTTCCGCGGGGCGCAAGCGATGCAGAAACTCGGCCTGTTCTTTCATGATTCTTAATTCCGCGGCACAGTCTTGACACGCCTCTAAATGGCGAGCTGTTTCATCCTGCGGAGCGCCTGCTTCGAGCAGTTCCTCTAGTTTTTCCCGGATCGGCCCATGCATAGTTCCCTCGAAAATTCCCTGCCTACATTCGCGGATCTCAGCGCCCGCTTACTCGCACCTATATAAACAGATTAGACTGCTTTCGCCGCACCTGGAAGCTTACTCAGCCGCTGCGCGGCTTTCATGAGTTTCTGGCGGGCGCGGAACAGCTTTACTTTTATCGTATTTTCGTTCATGCCAGTCATCTGAGAGAGTTCTTCTACTGAGTGCCCTTCCACTTCTTTCAAGAGGATAAGGCTTCGGTCCTCCGCCGAAATCTTAGCTAACAGCTTCACCACAAGGTCGTGCTGCGCCAGCCGCTTATCCACAGGTTGCGACTGATCCATCGCCGGCTCGGAATTTTCCATTAGCAACGAATCGTCCGTCGTGAAGTCGCTCTCGTATACCAGCTTCCGGACCTTCTTCTTCCGAAGGTAGTCATAGCATTCATTTACCGTGATCTTGTAGATCCAAGTCAGTAACGAGCTGCGGAAGTCGAAATTTTTAATAGAAAAATAGATTTTCGCGAAAACCTGCTGTGCGATATCTTCGGCATCGTTACGGTTGCGCAAGATGCCATAGATGATGGAGAAGACCTTTGTTTGATAGCGCTCCACGATCTCGCGGAACGCCATTTCGTCCTGAGCCTGTACACGTCGAACAAGAGCGGCCTCTTCGGATGTGCGGTGGTCCAATTTGGTCTTCGTCCGGCTGGCTTCCCCCACTGCGGGAAACGGTATTGTTGCGGTCAACCCGTTCATACACCGCGTGAGACGTAGTGTTTTCTCCGCGGGTTGCGATCAATCGCATTTTCACCCGGGCAATCCTTATCATCATAGACGTAAAATGTCGGGAAACGCTTGGGAAGGGCAGCTTTGGCGCCTTACTTTCGCCTTTTTTTCGGAAACCTCTGGGCCACACTCGTCATCAAAGTTACTGAGAGGGTGAGAAAGGGGCGCAGGACAGCCGAAAATTGGGCTGTCATAGTACACTGAAATGTACCTGCAGTTTTCTCACAAGGAGTTTTGGAAATGATTCAGCTTACGGAAAAGGCCGTGGATAAAGTGAATGAAATTCTGGGCATGCAGGAACCAAAACCCGCCGGGTTGCGCATTTCGGTCGTGGGTGGCGGATGCTCGGGATTCAGCTATTCGATGGCTTTCGAGAATTCGCCTGGGATGCTGGATAAGACCTATAGTTTTGGGCCATTGCGGGTTTTTGTAGATCAGGCAAGCATGCTCTATCTGGACCAGGTGGAAGTCGATTATGTCGAGACCCTCGAAGGCTCAGGCTTTAAATTCAACAATCCGAATGTGAAATCTACCTGCGGCTGCGGTAGCTCGTTCAGCGCCTAACGCGCTCGCGATCATCAAAAAATTGAAAAAGAGGGCCCGGAGAGGCCCTCTTTTTACGTTTGTGCGTACCAGCCAGATGGTTCCGAAAACACCGCTCCCTTGCAGTCGCGGCCCTGCGCTGGCTCTCGGGCTACGAACTGGGGTCGCTAAGAAGGTGGGAAGAAATCCGCTAACCCGTCGCTCACGCTCCGGGCTCCTTTTAGCAATCAACAACTTGGAAGTTCGGTTGCGCTATTGGGCCGGTTTTTTTCACAACTTCTTGCAGTCGCGGCTCGGTCAGGCGCTTGCGGTAACTCGCTGGCGGCCCACAGCGACTGGACCCTGCTTTTCGGCCACAGCTTCCGCGAGCAAGCCGAGTTGGTTGCGAAGTTCCTGTTCGATGGTTTTATATAAATCCGGCCGGTCGAGCAGCGTCTGCCGCGCGTTTTCCCTGCCCTGGCCGATCCGCTCGCCTTTAAAGCTGAACCACGAACCGCTTTTCTCGATGATCCCTTTTTGTGAACCCAGGTCGAGAAGGTCACCCTCGCGCGAAATGCCCTTCCCGTACAAAATGTCTACTTCCACTTCGCGGAACGGCGCGGCAACTTTGTTTTTGACGAACTTGATTTTGGTGCGATTGCCGACCACGACTTCGCCCTCTTTCAATGCCGTGCTGCGGCGGACTTCGGCGCGTACGGAGCTATAAAATTTCAACGCCCGTCCTCCGGTTGTCGTCTCCGGATTGCCGAACATCACGCCGATTTTTTCTCGTACCTGGTTAATGAAGATGAGGCAGGCGTTCGAGCGAGCCACCACAGTTGTAAGCTTCCGCAGCGCTTGCGACATCATTCGCGCCTGCAAACCCATGTGGCTGTCGCCCATCTCGCCTTCCACTTCCGCTTTTGGCGTCAACGCTGCTACGGAATCCACCACCACCACATCGAGCGTATGGGAGGCAAGAAGGGCCTGCGTGATTTCGAGCGCCTGCTCGCCATAATCCGGCTGCGAAACAATCAGGTGGTCTACGTCTACGCCGATATTTCGGGCGTATCCCGGGTCAAGCGCATGTTCGGCGTCGACAAATGCGGCAGCTCCGCCCGCGCGCTGGGCCTCGGCAATCACATGGAGCGCTAGAGTGGTCTTGCCCGACGATTCCGGCCCAAAAACCTCAATGATACGGCCGCGCGGAAAGCCGCCCACCCCCAGCGCATGGTCGATGGCGATAGATCCCGACGGAATGACGGCAATGCTCTGTGCCGCCTGGTCGCCCAGCATGAGCACCGAACCTTTGCCAAACTGCTTGTCCATGTTCACAAGCATCGACAGAATCTCGCGCTGCCGATCCGCCATAGAAGAGGTGATTTTCTCCATGCAAAGGAGTGGTGCGGTCACCGGCGGTGGATGCTCCAACTCGAAATGGAAGGATTGTTCCGAGCGGATCTACTGGTAGGCGATGATAGACCAGTGGACAAACCAATCGCGTTAGTTACCGGCGCGAGCCGCGGTATCGGCAGGGCCATTGCGGAACAACTGGCCGGTTCGCATCGGGTGATCGCCACGTACAATTCGAATCGCGAGGCGGCCGAATCGCTCGCCGAAGCCACCGGGGCCGAGATTCTGCCTTGCCAACTGGGCGATGGTGAATCGCGGCAGCAGCTACTGACGACGGTTTGGGAACGATTCGGCTCAGTGGATCTGTTGGTGAATAACGCCGGGATGGCTCCCAGGGTTCGAGCCGATATTCTGGACGCGGAGGAAAGCAGTTTTGACGAAATTATCGGTACCAACCTGAAAGGGCCCTATTTTCTGACGCAAGCCGTAGCGAGCCAGATGGTAAGCCGGCGCTCGGGCCGCATCGTGTTTATTTCGTCCATTTCCGCGTTTACCGCTTCGGTGAATCGCGGCGATTACTGCATTTCGAAGGCGGGCATCAGCATGGCCGCCAAGCTATTTGCAGCGCGATTGGCTCCGCACGGAGTTGGCGTTTTTGAAATTCAGCCGGGCATTATCAAGACCGATATGATCGCCTCCGTTGCCGCTTCGTATGAAGAGAAAATTGCCAATGGACTGCTGCCACAGCGGCGCATTGGCGAGCCCGCGGATGTGGCGAAGTTAGTGCAGGCGGTTGCGGATGGACTATTGGATTACTGCGCCGGACAGGTTCTAAATGTCGATGGCGGGTTTCACCTTCGGACGCTCTGACGAGAGCCACGCTACCAGTCGAGAACGCCTTTGCGTATCGCCCAAATGTAGCCGACGAGGAGGAACGCAAGAAAAATACCGGCATCGGCCATGCCAAACCAACCCCAATGGTGATAGCGAACGGCCCAGGGGAATAGAAAAACCGTCTCCACGTCAAAAATGACGAAGAGCATCGCCACCAGGAAGAAGCGAACCGAATACCGGGCGTTCGGTTGCGCCTCGGGCTCGACGCCGCATTCATAGGGTTGCGCTTTGATCGGATTGGGTTTTTGAGGCCGCAGAAAGCGAAAAACCAGTAGCATCGCCGCCGGCATCGCCGCCGCAAGCAGCGCGAAGATCAGGATGGGCAAATAACCGGACGGCATGGGGCTAATTCGATTTTAGCGTGGCAGAGGCTGGGAAACTCACATTGTAAATACAATAGATGTACAGTTGAAGTGTGGCTGACGAAATTGAATTTGATTGGGATGAAGATAATGTCAACCATCTCGCGCGTCACAACGTGACCAGTCCTGAAGCAGAACAGGCGGTGCTGAATGGATCAATTGAGATCGCGTATCAAATTGTTGAAGACGAGCAACGCTATGTCATTGTCGGCCGATCCAATGCGGGCCGTTTCTTGACATTGGTATGGACTGAGCGGGAAGGCGCGATTCGCGTCATTACAGGCTGGGATGCGACAGAAGCGGAAGAACGGGAATACTGGAAAGGAGTTTGAGGGAAATGGAAAAGGCAAAAAAGCGTGTTCCGAAGTTTGCGAACGAGGCTGAAGAGGCTGAATGGTGGGATGAGAACCGTGAGATGGTTTCACGGGATTTCCACAAAGCGGGACAGAAAGGTGAATTGAAGAAGTTAACTCCGGAACGTTTGCGTGAGCGATTGGCTGCTCGCCCGGTGACAATTCGACTTCCAGAAACGGATGTCGAACTCGCGCGGAAGCAGGCGGAGCGCAGGGGGCTGCCTTATCAGACATATATCAAGTCCTTACTTCATGAAACTCTGACCGAACGCGAGAGCATGAAGCGTTAGGATTCAGATCATCTTAAGATGAGCGTCGAAATCCGTCTGGCGCGGGAAAGCGATGCCTCCGGCATACTTGCTATTTACGCGCCTATCGTCGAGCAAACGGCCATTTCATTTGAGCTTGCTCCTCCCTCAGAGGACGAGGTTCGAAAGCGTATTCGCAGCATTCAATCGACACATGCCTGGCTGACCTGCGAAAAGGATGGCATGGTCGCTGGATATGCATATGCGAGTAAATTTCGGCCCCGTGAGGCGTATCTGTGGACGACGGAAGTAACGGTCTATGTGCATCAGGCACATCGTCGGCGAGGATACGCTAAGGCGCTGTATCTCTCCTTGTTTGACATTCTTCGGTTACAGGGGTTCTGCACGGCTATAGCCGTAATCGCCCTGCCAAATCCCGCCAGTGTGCAATTGCATGAACAGCTAGGGTTCACAGAGGTAGGCGTAATCCGATCTGCGGGCTATAAGTTAAACGAGTGGCACGATACGGGTTGGTGGCAGTTGGAACTGCAGCAGCACCCGCTCGTTCGATCGCGGCCGATCCCGGTTGTTGATCTTCCCTCGGGCAAATACAAGGCGAATACCATTGGCGATCGGTTCATATAATTCAACCCCACACAACTTTCGCGGCCATTGACGCATCCAACGCACAAGAGATAATAGCGGAATCATGTTCGCTTCGCTTCGGGAGCACATACAGACCATCCGGCGGGAAGATCCGGCTGCCAAGAGCGGGCTGGAAATCCTGTTGTGCTACCCGGGGCTGCACGCGGTTTTAGCGCACCGAGTCTCCCACTGGTTTTACCGCCACCGCCGCTATGTGATGGCGAGGCTTGTTTCGCAATTTGCACGATTTCTTACAGGTATTGAGATTCACCCCGGAGCAACCATCGGCAAGCGCCTCTTTATCGACCACGGTATGGGCGTGGTGATTGGCGAAACGGCGGAGATTGGCGACGATGTTCTGCTGTATCAGGGAGTCACGCTTGGCGGCACAGGCCTTGAATGTGGGAAGCGTCACCCTACACTCCGCGACCATGTTGTTGTGGGCGCGGGCGCCAAAATCCTAGGCAACATCACACTCGGCGAGAATGCAAAAGTGGGAGCGGGTTCCGTGGTAGTGCATTCCACGCCCGCCAATTCAACCGTGGTCGGCATTCCCGGCCGCATCATTAAGGGTCCGGCTAAGATTGGCCCGCTCGATCATGATCGCGTAGCCGCATGCGGCGAGCAAAACGACACCGACATTGAGCAGATGAACGATCGCATTCGCGAGTTGGATTCTCTCATACGGCTGCTGCTCGAAGAGCGCGTGGCGCAAGGGCGAGGTTAGCCACTAAACCGGTACGCGAAGCTGTTCTGAGCCAGACGGCTCAGTTCTTCCTTCGAAAACCCAAACTCACGCGCAGCGATCTCATATTCCCGGATAAGGCTGGTTTCAAAAAGTGCCGGATCGTCTGTGCCTAATACAATCGGCACGCCCGCATCCCACAAACGGCGCAGTGGATGTTCGCAAAAGTCCGTTACCGAACCGGTGCGCACGTTGCTCGACGGGCAGACTTCGAGCGGAATGTTCCGCCGCGCAAGTTCCGCCAGCAGCGTTTCATCGCCAGCGGCTTTAATGCCGTGCCCGATCCGCTCGCTGCCAATTTCCAGTGCATCCCAGACGCTTTGCGCATTGGTGACTTCGCCAGCGTGGCATGTTAACCGAAGCCCGGCAGCCCGTGCCTCGCGATATAAATCGCGGAACCATGGCGCGGGTCCGTTTTGCTCATCACCCCCAATGCCGATTGCCACAACGCCGCGATCGCGGTACTCGCGCGCCAACGCGAAAACGGGCGCAGCCGCTTCGGCTCCAAATTGGCGGACAGCATCAAAAATCCACCGTGTTTCTACGCGCGCGTCAGCAGCGGCAACCGTCGCGATCGCTTCAAAAATCGCGTGAAGATCCTGTTTTTTCCACAAAATCATGCCGACAGAAAGCGTGATTTCGGCATACGTCACATTTTGCGCAGCTAACGTGTCCAGTAATTTGCGGGTGACGAGAGCATATGCCTCGGGCGAGGTCAGCTTGCGATGAACCCAGACATAGGCGTGAATGAAACCGGGGAAATCAGAGTATTGATAATGACGCTGAATCTCATTAAGAGCCAAGTCAGGATCGAGCTCGCACACTGTGGCGGGATCGATGGAACCTTCGAGATGAAGATGCAATTCGGCTTTAGGAAGATTGCGAATGAAATCGCGCAGGAGTTGCTGTGAAACGGATTGCTCATGCATCTTGCAGTAGCGCCCCTGAGTATAGCGCGAGGCGGGCGGGCACCCCTGCCATAATGAATCTGCGATGACCGATAAAGAGTTAGAAGCCATTGCGGGGGGATTTCATGGAGATCCATTCCGCATTCTTGGACCGCATCGGTTGGGGGACGAAAGTTCCGGAGACAAGTGGGAGATACGCGCTTTTCTTCCTCAGGCCGCTGAGGTTTCGGTCGTACACGCACCGGGAACCGTGCCGATGGAGCGTGTTCATGCCGATGGTCTTTTCTCGGCCGAACTTTCAGAGCGCCCGGAACACTACCTCTTCCGCGTAAAAAAATACGACGGCGAGGCCTTCGAGATTGAAGATCCCTACCGCTTCCCTCCCCTGCTGACGGACTTCGATCTGCACATATTCGGCGAGGGGACGCACTACGAAGCGTATCGAACGCTGGGTGCGCATCTGCAGACGGTTGATGGCGTAAAAGGAACACGATTCGCGGTTTGGGCACCGAACGCGCTGGTAGTGAGTGTCGTAGGCGATTTCAACGGATGGGATTCACGCGTTCACGCGATGCGCGCGCGGACCGGCGGCATCTGGGAGATCTTCATTCCGGACATCGGCGCGGGCACCGCCTATAAATATGCAGTGAAAAGCCGCTTTCATGGCTACTTCCAACAAAAGGCCGATCCTTACGGATTCGCGACGGAAGTGCCGCCGAAATCGGCATCCGTCGTCGCGGATATTCACGATTATTCATGGAACGACCAGGTATGGCTCCAGGATCGCGCGAATACAGAGCTGCTCGAAAGGCCACTTTCGATTTATGAATTGCACACGGGATCGTGGCAGCGGCAGAACGATGGTTCGCCGCTCAACTATCGCGAACTGGCGGACCGTCTTGTCCCCTATGTAAAGGAACAGGGATTCACGCACATTGAACTGATGCCGCCGATGGAACACCCGTTTTCAGGTTCCTGGGGCTATCAGGTGATCGGGTATTTTGCGCCGACTGCGCGTTTCGGCTCGCCGCAGGATTTCATGTATCTGATCGACCGGTGCCACCAGGCGGGGATCGGAGTAATTATCGACTGGGTGCCGGGGCACTTCCCCAAAGACGCTCACGGCTTGGCCTATTTCGACGGTACCGCTTTGTACGAACATGCCGATCCACGTTTGGGCGAGCACAAAGATTGGGGCACGCTGATTTTCAACTACGGGCGCAACGAGGTTCGAAATTTTTTAATTTCTAACGCGCTGTTTTGGGTGAAGCACTATCACGTGGACGGACTGCGAGTGGATGCGGTGGCATCCATGCTGTATCTCGATTACTCCCGCAAGTCCGGCGAATGGATTCCCAACAAATATGGCGGCAACGAAAACCTGGAAGCGATTGATCTGTTGAAGAAGGTGAACGAGCTTGTACACCAGGCTCCCGGAGTTATTACGGCAGCGGAAGAATCGACGGCATTTCCCGGCGTATCGAAGCCCACGTACTTGAACGGGCTTGGATTCACGTTCAAGTGGAACATGGGTTGGATGCACGACATGCTCGCTTACTTCTCGCGCGATCCGATCTATCGCAAATACCATCAGAACGACATCACGTTCAGCATGGTGTACGCGTTCACGGAAAACTTTATTCTGCCGATATCGCACGATGAAGTTGTCTACGGCAAAAGGGCGCTGCTCGACAAGATGCCGGGCGACGAGTGGCAGCGCTTTGCAAATGCGCGCGCGTTTCTCGGGTATATGTGGGCGCATCCCGGCAAGAAGCTACTGTTCATGGGATCGGAATGGGGGCAGACGGCAGAGTGGAATTCGGAATCGCAGGCTGAGTGGTGGCTGCTGCAGTTTCCCGTTCATAAAAAGCTACAGCAGTACACAAAAGCTTTAAACGAGCTATACAAGAGCGAACCGGCTCTTTACGAAGTGGATTTTCATTGGGAAGGTTTCGAGTGGATCGACTTTCACGATTTCGAAAACTCGATTATCGCCTTCATCCGGCGCGCCAAGGATCGCAACGACTACGTCGTATTCATTTGCAACTTTACGCCAAAGCCGCACATGGCGTATCGCATCGGGTTGCCCGAGCTCACCGACTACCAGGAAATATTCAACTCGGATTCCGAAATTTTCGGCGGAAGCAATCTCGGTAACGGCGGCTTCGTTCGGGCGGAAGCGATTCGCTCACATGGACGAGCAGCCTCGGCTGAAATCGTGATTCCACCGTTGGGGATTATGGCCCTGAAGCCGAAGAGAGGGTAATGCCGAGGGGCAAAGCCACCAACGCAGGCCGAGGGCAGGCGGCATCAAGAAACCGCGCAGCGCCACGCCAACTGCTCGCGCCACAGCTCCATGATGATGTAACAATGTTTGGCAATTCTTCGGGTGTTTTCACCGGAGGAGATAGATGCCTTTCCGAGGATTGCTAGTCGTACTCTGTTACACCGTTGTAACGATTTCGTTGATGGCGCAGAGTCCTGGATCGGAGCTTTCCATGGAACAGATTCAGGATCTTCGCGAGCAGATCGCCAAACAACAAAAACAGATTGAGCTATTGCAGAAATCGATAGCCGAGCAGCAGAAGCTGCTCGATAGCGCCCTGCGGGTGGTGGCTGCCAAGCCGGCAGAAGCGCCGGCGGAATTACGAAAGGTGAATCGAAAGTCCGGCAGCGATATTGCGCACTCGCCCGTTTCCTTCGAAATTGGCGACGCTTCGTTTACGCCGTTCGGATTTGTCGATTTGACCTATGTCGGCCGTTCCACGAACGTAGCTAGCGGCATCGGAACCGATTTTGCGAACATTCCGTACTCTTCCTCCGCTCCAGGGCGCATCGGCGAGAACAATTTCAGTACCCAGAACAGCCGTCTAGGGCTGCGCGTGGACAGCAACGTTCATGGAGCTAAGGTACTCGGGTACTTCGAAGCGGATTTTCTGGGCAATCAACCGCCCAATGTATTTAACAGCAGCAACTCCGGCACATTCCGGATGCGGAATGCTTTTGCGGATATTCAAAAAGGATCGTTTGAATTCACAGGAGGCCAAGACTGGTCGCTGATGACGCCCGGAAAGTCGGGTATTTCGCCAATACCAAACGACATCTTCTACACGCAAGTGATGGATACCAACTATCTTGCCGGCCTGGTTTGGGCTCGGCAGACGCAAGTTCGTTTCGCGTATCATCCCAACAAGAACTTCCACGCCGCTCTGTCGCTGGAGAATCCGCAGCAATATGTAGGCGGCAGCTCCGGTGGGCCGACGATTACGTTTCCGGCCGCCTTTGCTTCGAACACGGCGATTACGAATCAGTTCAACAGCGGGTCAAACGACTACAGCGTTCCGAACTCGATGCCAGACGTGATCGCCAAAGTTGCCTTCGAGTCCCATCCTGGCGGGAAGCTGCAACACATCGAAATTGCGGGTTTGCTGCGGCGCTTCAAATATTTCAACCCGATCGCCAATAACAGCATCGGCCAGATGTTTTCGGCGGTAGGCGGTGGCGGATCGGTCAACGGAAATTTCGAGATTTTTAAAAACGTCCGGCTGATTGCAAACACATTCTTCAGCGATGGCGGCGGACGTTATCTATTCGGGATGGCTCCGGATCTTACGCTTCGCCCGGACGGCTCGATCTCGCTCGTTCACGCCTTTTCTACGCTGGATGGCATTGAAGCGAATTTCACGAAGAATCTACTTCTTTACAGCTATTACAGCGGCGTTTACACCGGGCGCAATTCTTCTCTCGATGCAACCGGCAAGTATTCGGGTTATGGCTACTTCGGCAGCCCGAATAGTCAGAATCGCGACGTACAGGAATTTACCATCGGTCTGACGCCAACGATTTGGAAAAGCCCGCAATACGGCGCGTTGCAGTTGATTACGCAATACTCCTATTTGTGGCGCGCACCCTGGTACGCTGCGGACAACTCGCCGCGCAACGCAAAAACAAATATGGTGTGGGTGAATTTGCGGTACACGATTCCGTAAACAACGCTCCGTTGAAGACGCGGCCCTGCGCTGGCTCTCGCGCTACGAACTGGGGTCGCTTACGCTTCCGGCTCCGTTTCGGCATAGCATCCGAATGGGCTGTGCCTTCATTGCGATCCGTGGCCCAAAGGTCCATATTTACTCCCTCGCGGTCACGGTTCCGTTAGCACGCGGCGGTTAGGCGGGTTCACATAGCCTGATCGCCTGAGCCAATCCTGCTGCCGGGTCGGAAGTTGGAATAAATTCGTGCCCAACGAATCCCTGATATCCGATTTCATCGAGCGCCCAGGCAACCCCCGGATAATGAATTTCCTGCTTGTCGTCCAGTTCCCTTCTCCCCGGATTTCCCGCCGTATGAACATGCCCGATTAAATCCGCATATTCGCGAAGCCTGCGGATGACGTCGCCGTGCATAATCTGCACATGATAAACATCGAACAACAGCTTCAGATTGGGATGGTTTACGCGGCGTATGACTTCCGCGCAGAGCGCAAGGTCGTCGCCCTGGTAGCCCGGATGTCCTTTCATCGGGTGAGAATCGTCGCGGCTGTTCAGATGCTCCAGACAGATGTTCACTCCGTGTTTGGCGGCATAGGGTGACAGCTCCGCGAGCGCTTTGACCGAATTTTCAATCGCGTGTTCGCGCGAGATTTCTTCGCTGCGCGGGTCCATGCAGTCCAACCATTTGTATCCGACAAAAGCAATCACATTCGGGAACCGGTAGTTGGCGCATTCGTCGATTGCCTGCCTGGTTCTCGTAATAATTTCTTCGTGATGTTTCACGTTGTTGACGCCGCGCGCAAACGGCGGATCGGGCATTCCGTTAGCCGCGAGCGCACATTTCAAGCCATAGCGAGCCAGTTCCGGAAAAAATTCCGGCGGAAGCAGTTCGATGCCCTCGATGCCCAAATCTTTAGCGGTTTCACAGATTCGCTCAAAGCTCCAGTTCCACTCCGTCAGCCCCAACGTCCAGTACGCCACCGAATGTTTGAATCTTCTGCCTTTCAACATGCGCCTCCCGGAGACTATTCGATCACATCGCGGGAAAGTAACAGAAGCGCCGGTTCTCTAGTACAGTCCTGACTCGCGCGTCGCCTACCAGCGGACTTAGGCTATGGCGTAGATGCGACGGCTAAAACCTTTCGTTTTGCTCGTTTTCCTGGCGACGTTTGCCCTTGCCGACTCTACAGCGGGCAGGCCTGAATGCAATAAAAGCATGGCGGGAAAGCTCTGGCCGCCGTCGGCTTTGAACGATAAAGAAACGTTCCGCCAGCTTAGCCAGTCAGGAGAACTGCAGGTCTGCGCCCGTACTACCTGGCATTATCGATGGCAGAGTTTGACGGTGAATGCGCGCGATCTACACAAGAAGGGTGAAGCGCGGTCTACGTCCACGCTCGCGCGTAAAGACGACCGTACCCCAAGTCATCCGTAATGCCGGCTTCGCTTGCGGAGTAGCATTCGAGCTTTCGAAATCCGGCTTCTTTTACCGCCGCTTCAATTTCCTCGCGCGAATAGCACCGCTCTTCTACAAGCGCGTCGGCTCGCTTCCAACAGTCCGGATCGTTTGTCCGGGCAAACCAGATCAACTCCGTACGGGCGCGCCGCTCCGCCGGGTTATACCGGCCGCGCACGAAGCCGATAGAATTCTCATCGCGATAGTTCGTCCACGCGCCGAGATCGAGCGCATACGCTTGTTCGAGGTTCATATCGAAAACAAACGGCGCTTCCGCTTTCAAAACGTTTCTTACGCGGCAAAATGCGGCACACAGGTCACGGTGCGTTAATAAATGGTTGAGTGAATCGAACGTAGAGAGCGCGCCATCGAATTTCTGCGTACTTTGAAACTCGCGGGCGTCGGCCACCAGAAACGATGCGCCCGGCACATCCCGGGCCGCCCGCGCAATCAGCTCTTCGGACGCATCAATACCCGTCACACGGTAACCACGCCCCACCGCTTCGCGCGTCACATGCCCGCAGCCGCAACACACGTCCAGCACCGATGCGCCGCCGGGCAGAACAGAGAAAAAGAACTTCTCCAGGAACGGACGGACGGAGGGAAGATACCAATCCGCCCAACCACGCTGATAAAAATCGGCAACCGGATCGTATGGAGATCCCTTTCCGCGCTCCAACGCCGGGAGCCGAAACATCAGATGCCGCCCACCGACAGAGCACAATCGAGAAGCCTTCGGGCAGCTTCATAGGACCGGTCGGAATCGATTTGCGGATTGAAGGATGCAAAACCCAGAGCGGCAATCGGCGGTCCACCGGCCAGCAATTCCAACGCGCCTTCCATATCGCCAAAGGCCAGTCCACCGGGTGTTGCCCACTCATTCCAATTCAGGATGGAAGAATCGAACACATCTAAATCGAAGTGAACATAGATGGAATCGACACGGCGGCGGAGCGATTGCAGCGCGGGGCTAAGCAGCGCGGTAATGCCTCGCTCGCGTATTTCGGACGCCGGAATTTGCTGGATTCCGCATTTGTCCAGCAATTCCTGTTCTTCCGGATCGACATCGCGAATACCGGTCAAAATAATGTTCTTCGGCGGCACTCTGCTGAAGTTGTGGATGGATTCGGCGAGGCGGCGCCAGCACTGTCCGGTGGCGATGGCGAGCCCCATGCCGTCAAGAAAACCGCTTTGGGTGGTCTCGGGTGTATGAAATTCTCCGTGGGCATCGAACCAAAGAACGCCGGTGCGCGCCGGATCGAGTCCCGCAATCGTTCCCACGGCGGTGTTGCAGTTGCCCGAGAGCACCACCGGCAGCACTCCTTGCGCGCGTGCTTTCGAAACGGCCAAGGAAACACGATTCGCAACCGCGAATGCCATTTTAATTTCGGACGCGAACTCGTCCGCGACGTGGATCCTGTTAATGACTACTTCGTGTCCTAAAAAGCGCAGGCGGCTTACCAGCCCCGCCTTCAGGAGCGATGACGGCCCTAGCCCAAACCGTTCTTTGAACCGGCCGGAATCGTAGGGCGCCTCGACGGCATGAATTTTCATGATCGGAATTTCGGCAGAGCCGATTGGAGCAGTTGCGAGAACGTTCCTGAAATTTGCCTGCCGATGGCGAGCACCTCTTCATGCTCCAATTTCTTCCCGCTCAAACCCGCAGCCAAATTTGTGACACATGATATTCCCAATACTTCCATACCCAACTGGTTGGCGGCAATAGTTTCGCAAGCGGTAGACATACCAACCAGATCGGCTCCAATGGCGCGAAGAAATCGAATTTCCGCCGGCGTCTCATAACTGGGTCCAAGGAGGGCGGCATAAACGCCCTCGAAAATCGGAATGCCGAGTTCGCCCGCGATATGTTTCGTTAAACCGCGAAGACGGCGCGAGTACGCCTCTGTCATATCCGCAAAGCGCGAGTTGCCGTTCGGGCCGTTGCGCCCCACCAGAGGATTCGCGCCTTGAAGATTGATATGGTCGGAGATGAGCACCAGCGATCCCGGAGTGAACGATTGCTTGATGCCGCCGGCCGCGTTTGTGAGTACAACTTGCTCCACTCCCATTTCGTGGAGTAAGTATATGCCCGCCGCGACTTGTTGCGCACTGTACCCCTCATATAGGTGGAACCGGCCGGATAACACCGCAACAGGCAAATTATTCAAGTAGCCGAGCACTAATTCGCTGCGATGGCCGGTAGCTGTGGATTCGGGGAGTCCTGGGATGCCTTTATAAGGAATCTTGACGGCTCCGGTCAGCGTATCGGCAAACGCGGCAAGCCCGCTGCCGAGAACGACGCCGATTCGCGGAGTAGCCTTCCATTGCGAGCGAATAAACCGGCCAGCTTCCACCATGCAGTTGAGTGTACGACGGGCACGTTAGGCGTCAATTTTGGCCCTTGCTGACGGGAGCGCCGCGAGGGCGGTAATCGACGCTATCCTGTCTTTTCAAAAAGTTGGGATGCTACGCTGAAGATTCGAAAATGCGCACTGTCGACCTCATTCATCGTAAGCGTGAAGGCGAAGAACTCTCCCATGAGGAGATTCAATACCTTGTTGACGGCTATACCAGCGGTGAAATTCCCGACTACCAGTTGTCGGCGTTCCTGATGGCGGTATTTTTCTCCGGCATGTCGGATCGCGAGGTAAGCGCGTTCACCGACAAGATGATGCATTCCGGGGAAAAAGTCGATTTATCGGGCGTTCCCGGTATTAAAGTCGATAAACATTCCACCGGCGGCGTAGGGGATAAAACCAGCCTTATTTCTTCGCCGATTGCAGCGGCGGCGGGTGTCACGGTTCCCTCCATTGCGGGCCGCGCGCTGGGTTTTACAGGAGGAACGCTCGACAAGCTGGAGTCCATTCCCGGCTTTCGGACCGATTTATCAGTTGACGAGTTTAGGGAGCAGCTTTCGCGAATCGGAATTGCATTTATGGGGCAGACGCCGGAAGTGGCCCCGGCGGACAGCAAGATCTACGCCCTTCGGGATTCCACGGCCACCGTCGAATCGATCCCATTGATCGCGTCATCTATCATGGCGAAAAAGTTGGCCGAGGGCGTTGATGCGCTGGTGCTCGATGTGAAAGTGGGCGCGGGAGCTTTTGTAAAGCGCCAGGTGGATGCGCGCCGGCTGGCGCAGTTGATGGTTACGATTGGACGGCGCGTGGATAAACGAGTGCAAGCGTTGATTACGGATATGGCGCAGCCGCTTGGATACGCGGTCGGAAACGCGCTCGAAGTAATGGAAGTTTCGCAAACGCTGCAGAATGCGGGGCCCGCCGATCTTACTCGCCTTTCGCTCGAACTCGCCGCCCGTATGATTTTCCTGGCCAAAGTGACCAAGACATTGGAAGATGCGCGCGAACTGGCACAGGCAAAGCTGCTGGATGGGGCGGGCTATCGCAAGTTCAAGGAAGTGATTGAAGCCCAGGGCGGCAATCCGCAGGTCCTCGACAGGTTCGAATTATTGCCGAATGCAACGGGCGCTCGCGAGATATCTACCAGCCGGGGCGGCTATGTCAGCGCGATTGACGCGGAGTTGATTGGCCAGGCTTCCTCGATGATCGGAGCCGGGCGCAACACCAAAGAAGACTCAATCGATCCGGCGGTCGGCGTGATTCTTGAAGTGAAAGTGGGACAGAAGATCGAGGCGGGCAGCATTCTGTGCCGGCTGTATCACACCAGTGAGAATAATCTCGAAGAGGCGGCGGAATTGGTTGAGGACGCTTTCCGTATCTCGCAACAGCCAGTGGAAGATCGCGATCTTATTCTGGAAGTCGTAAGCTAACGCCTTCCGGCGTTTGCGCTGTTTCCGATGCGACGGGCTTGCGATCCAGATCGCGGCGAAACAGCGCGGTAACCAGCGCCCGTTCCAGATCGGCGCGCCAGACCGGCTTCACAACGTGAGCCGCCACACGAAGGTTTCCGCGTTTTTCTAACTGCTGGCTGCCGTCGGCACTATCGAGCAGCATAACCACCGGGGGTGCCGACTGCATCGCCTGTAGCTTTTCGACAAGCGCAAAACCGTCTCCCGCAAGGCGGGAATCCACCAGAATCAAGTCGATCGGCCTTGTCATGCGCTGCGCAGTGGAAATTCGGTCGAGCGCTTCGGCTGCCGAATGCGCAAATACCGAATTCATTTGCCAGCTCGCGAGCAGCGCTTGCAACCCCGACTGGCTTTCCGGGGCATCGGCCACTAAGATCGTTTTGGCCGACAAAGCCACGGCCGCACTTAGCGAAAGAATATTTGGTGTGAGCGCCGCCGGAATTTCTAAATCGGGAAATTCGACGGGCTCCGCGACAACCGTCTCCAAGCCGGCTTGGGGCGTGACGGCAAGTGGCTGCTCCTGCTTTACCGGAATGGGTTCTTCTTTCGGGACCACCGCTTTGGCGTGAGCCTTGGCGGCTTCCGCCAGAACACGTTTGTCGGCGAGGGCCACCACCGCCGCGCCGCCAAGCACCGCTATTACCGCACCGGCAACACCCAGCGCGCTTAAAACCGATGCCGATACCGAGTATGCGCCAGCCGGCGCCGGATAGATTTCAATGAACGTCATCGCGCTTGTGACCGCGTAGTGAGTAGCGGCAATGGTAAGCCCTAACAGCACAGCGCCCGAAGCTTTTGCGATGGCCAACGGTCCCTTCTCCGTCGAAATTCCAAGATCCAGCCGGAACGCGGCCCAGGAGCCGGCCATAGCCAGAAGCGCCGAGCCGAACTGGGACGGCAGGTGATAGGAAATACTAGCCGTCCAGCCGGGCCCGCGGGTAGCGACCAAAGGAACGGCGATCAGGGTAAGGGCAAAAACAAAACTGGCCGCCACTCTCGCGGCAAGATTCCGGCCGTAGCTCCGGGCGAGCGCGAGCGCCCCGAATGCTCCTGCTACCGCCACGAAGAATGCGCCCGCGGACGCGGCAAGGCTGTATCGCGCCGGCAATATGCTCGCGGAAGACGATATGCCAACGAAGTGGACCGCCCAAATGCCGGTTCCCAACACCGCCGCGGTTGCCATGCGCCACCACTGCCGTGCTTTCCCGGCGAACCGCGCCCGGCAATCCGCCATGGCAAGTCCCATGTGAGCACAGGAAACCGCCAAAACAACGCCTAACACAACGAGCCGAACGTTATAAAAGCTGGACAAAGCTGCTACCGCACCCGTAAATGTACGTCTACGATTTTACGTGAATCGGCGGACTGTCCGCTAGACTATTCGAAAATGGATCGATTCACGGGTGTTCTTGGCCTTATTGCCGTCGTTGCCAGTGGATACGTATTCTCGAACAATCGCCGGGCGATTCAGAAAAGAGTTGTGGTGTGGGGCCTGCTGCTTCAGATAGCATTCGCCTTTCTGGTGCTGAAGACGCCGTTCAGCCACGTTTTTTACGACGTCAGTCAGTTTGTGAACGCGCTGCTGAACTATTCGTCGGAAGGCGCGCGGTTCGTATTTGGCGACAAATTGGGTCTAAAAAATAACGAATTCGGTGTTATTTTCGCTTTTCAAGTTTTACCCATCATTATTTTTATTTCATCGCTGTTTTCGATTCTCTATTTTCTGGGCGTTATGCAGATTCTGGTGAAAGGCATGGCAATCGTCATGCAACGTTTCATGGGAACCAGCGGCGCCGAATCCACCAACGTTGCGGCGAGCATCATGATGGGGCAGACCGAAGCACCGCTCACCATACGGCCTTTTCTGGAGGGCTTAACGCAATCCGAATTATTCACAGTGATGGTAAGCGGCATGGCCCATGTTTCGGGCGCAGTGATGGCGGCTTACGTTGTGATTGCCGGTGTTTCCATCACACATCTACTAACTGCGGTGATCATGACCGCTCCGGCGACCATCATGCTTGCGAAAATGTTTCATCCTGAAACGGGGCAGCCGCAAACCGCGGGAAGAGTTACCGTCGAGATTGAGAAACCGGGAGTGAACCTCATCGACGCGGCGGCGCGGGGAGCAGGAGACGGATTACAACTGGCGCTAAACGTCGCGGGAATGCTGATTGCTTTCCTTGCGCTTATTGCGCTCTGTAACGGCGTTCTTGGCTGGATGCATCAACAACTATTTTGGTTTCCTTCTTCGTTGCAGCAGGTTCTCGGATGGATTTTTTCGCCCATCGCCTGGCTGCTTGGCGTGCAATGGCGCGATTGTGGCGCGGTGGGAAATCTTCTGGGCACCAGAATGATCCTGAACGAATTTGTGGCATTTGCGCAATTGGGAGAGATTCGGACGCAACTCGCGCAGCGCTCGTTCGTAATCGCAACGTTTGCGCTCTGCGGGTTTGCAAACTTGAGCTCAATCGCAATTCAAATCGGCGGCATCGGTGCGCTGGCTCCTTCACGCAAATCCGACTTGGCCCGATTGGGAATTAGGGCAATGCTTGTCGGAACGCTCGCTAATTTCATGACGGCGTGTATCGCAGGAATTTTATTGTAATTTCTGCCGATAACAGAAAAGAAATCGTAGAGTGAAATAGAGAGTCCGATAGATAGAGCAGACGCAAGACGCAGAAATCGAGCCGAATGAAAATAAACGTTTTTGTTAGGATTCCGCAACTTGCGGCCCAGGCTTGCGTTTTTTTACATAGCGGGTGCAACCAAATTTGCCGGCGGGAATCAGAAGTATTTTGGCGAGGAATACGAGTTTGAGAATGATGGACCGGCGGAAACAAGCGCGGCGCAGCGCACTCCAAAACTTAGACCCAGGCCGGCTGCGGTACTACATTCACGATCATGTGCGGATATTTCGGCTGCAACTTCTCGGGTCGTTGACCGAATCGGAGGTAGGAGAGTTGAACGGATGCTGGACTACCGCGCAATCGAGCATCGCGGGCCGCCGGATCCAAGTGGATATTTGCCAGCTTTTGGCAGCCGATGAGTCCGGGCGGGAATGGTTGGCGCAAACCGCGAACACGCCGAATGTGCATTTTTTAGCGTCGCCGGAATCGGCGGGGTTTCTGCCTGCCGGAGCGGCATTAGAGATTGTTGCAAGTCCGGTGAATGGGTCCGTAGGAAATTGGCTAGTCCGTACAATGGGAGCGCTTTCGGGCAGGCGTAGATCTCCGCAATCCGGACAATCTGTAACTGAAGGTGCGCATGCCATTGCACTTGACCTTTCGTCGTCGAAAACAGAGATATCTACCTCCTAGATGGCGTAACCCGTAAAGAACTGGAACAAGCTGCCGAATGGATCGGCACGACCGATCGGATGGTTTCTACCGTGCTTCAAGGCTTCTATCAAAGCGTGGAAGCAACCGCGGCAACCTCGCTCGTGAATGCCGTACATCTGCTGCGCGGCGCAATCGGAAGGCGTGGAGCAGGGCTGCTGCCAATGGCCGGGCAGCCTTCGGCCATGTGCAATCGCGAAACGGGAGGGGGAGGGACTTATCCCGCCAACGGAATCCGCTCAATCCCGCGCACATGAAGGAGCTTTGCGATATCTGGAACATCGACTTTCAGACGGTCCATCCGAAGACTCCGAGAGAGGCCGCATGGGCGCAGATCGAGGCGGAGGCAAAAAAAACACTCAAACGACATCTGGCCGGCAGACGAATCGTTGATGTTCCGCCTTCCGGCGGCACCGCGGCGGACGGAATCGGGACAGGGCACTTGCTGACGATTTCATCTCCAGCCGAAGGCATTTTTGCA
>Ga0134125_10000631_pt1 | contig 46582 bp, 31 predicted proteins | sample KB31751_FD_96464 | JGI IMG/M metagenome (GOLD analysis project Ga0134125, IMG submission 96464) | Terrestrial soil microbial communities with excess Nitrogen fertilizer from Kellogg Biological Station, Michigan, USA - KB3-175-1 | ecosystem: Environmental > Terrestrial > Soil > Unclassified ...
GACCGAATCGCGGCACAGGGCGACGAATCGTGCGATGCCGATTTCTTTCTCGATGCGGCGCTTGTCGAATATCCCCAGCGTCTTCTCTACTTCGTGCTCGACCGGCAGGCCGTGTGTGTCCCAACCGGCTCTGCGCTCACAGTGAAAGCCGCGCATCGTCTTATAGCGGGGGAACAGGTCCTTGAAGGTGCGCGCCAACACGTGGTGGATGCCGGGGCGGCCGTTCGCCGTGGGCGGCCCTTCGTAGAATACGAACTCAGGTCTGCCCTGACTCTGACTCAACGTCCGCTGAAAGATGTTCTCGCGGCGCCAGAAGTCGAGGATGGCCGCCTCGGTGGCCGGACCGTCGTAACGTGGAGGAACTTCAGTGAACATGGTCGTGGTGGTCTACCGCGTGATAAAGGGTGCGCGTGCCACACTCCCCTGAGACTCAAGCGCCAGGGGTGCACACCGGGGCGATAGCATTCGCGGTACCACCCGGGTTCGCCGCGCGCTCAATAATGGGGTCGCGACCTCGTGGGCTGACTATCATCAGCCCGGCTCGTTGACGGAAGCCGACCGTCTCATCGCTTTGTCGTCGGAGTGTACCGTGGCAGTGCGGTGGCATCAAAAAGTACCCGGCAGACCCCAGTGAAGGGGCCCGCCGGGGGGTTGCCCGCACGTAGCGTGCAACCGAGTCGTCCCTAGCCCGGGGCCTGAATACGCACGACATCCTTCAGCACGCCCTCGAGGCCACCGAAGACCGTGAGCTTGTCGATCTTCTCGGTCACCTTCTCCAGCGTCTCCAGCTCTTTCAGCCGCAGAAGCGTGCGGTTCTCATCCATGAGTCGCGCGGTGTTCAGCAACGACCGGGTCGCTGCCGTCTCCTCGCGGCGCTTGATCAGGTTGGCCTGAGCCACCTTCTCCGCCTCCACGACCTGGTTGAGAATCGTCTTCATCTCACCAGGCAGGATGACGTCCTTCACACCCACAGAACGCACCGCGAGACCGTGCTCCTCAACCTTGGCGCGCACAACGCTCGCGATCTCACGATCCAGAGCGCCCTTGTCGCCAAGCAGCTCATCGAGGGTACGTGTACCCACGGCCTCCCGCAGCGCGAACTGCAGCTCCTTATAAACAAACTCCACGAAGTTCGTCAGCGCCGTCCGAGCCTTTACGGCGTCCAGCACCTGCCAAAGGGCCGTGAGGTTCAGCCGCAGACTCACCTTGTCGCGCGTCAGGATCTCCTGGCCGGCGACTTCCATCGCCTGCAGACGCCGGTCGACCAGCTCGACCTTCAGGGCGCGCTGGTACTTCCAGAACGCATGCAGTCCCGGCTCGAGCACCTTGGAGAGCTCGCCATCCACGATCAGCAAGCCGATCGCGGTGTCCGGCACCTCGGTCGCGCTCACAGCGTCCGACACCTGCGTGGCCAGTGGGTGCTTCGCACGCACGAGCAACTTCGCCAGAGCCTTCGACAGCTCGTACTCCTGGGTGATGTCCTGACGCTCGACACGCACTTCGATCGGACCGCGCCAGTAGAGCTGGCGCTTACCGGGCTGCAGCACACCGGCGACCTTGTCGTTCTTGTAAACGAGGCCCACCTCGCGATCCGACAGCTCGACGATCGTGAAGTGCTTCGCGATCGTCTCGCGCGCCTCCTTCACGAGGAAGTCAACCCGTGGGTGCTCGAACTCCGGCACGGTCAGGTCACAGACCTGCACTTCGGTCCGCTTCAGCGGATCGAAGCTCCAGTGCACGCCCGGCTCGAGAACAGCCTTGAAGCTCCGGTGGCGGAACAGCAGGCCACGCTCGTGCTGGGCGATAGTGATGCGCCTGATGCCAAGCATACTTTTCCTCCTTCTATCGTCCAGTCACACATACAAAAAGGTCGAGGTGCTACCCACGCCCGTGCCGCGGGCCACTTCGGCCGCGGCGCTTGCCACGCCATCGGCGCTACGCGGATCGACCGGCGCCCTTCCTGGGCAACCGGCTTCCCACGAGCACGTCCGGCGCTTTCGGCGCCGCGCTCCCCAGCGCTCAAAGCGGTTCGCGCGCTGTGACCCGCCGCTTCCCGCAGCTGCGGCTCTTTCGAGCCCGCCGCTTCCTGCTGCGCGGCCACCGGGGCACCTCGATGCGAGGCCGAAGCCCCGCGCTCATCGGTAAAACCACACGTCAGGTGGTTTGGAGCAAGTACGGGAGTCGAACCCGCGACTTACGGTTTATGAGACCGTCGCTCTACCACTGAGCTAACTTGCGGTGGCTGAGACCGCGTCCTCGTGCGGTACACGCCCGCGCAATTCTCAGCGCGAGCGTGCCAGGCGGGACTCCAGAGCCCGCACCGCTGACACGATTTCCGTCCCGACCTCTGTACGACTCGCCGCCTTCGCGTCGTGTCGAATTCTGTGCGCCTTCTGCCGCCCAAAACGACGAAGGCCCCGGTGGCAGTGCCGACCGGGGCCTTCAGAGACTTCCGGAAGGGCTGCCTGGAACAGCCCTTCCCATTGGAAAGGCTATTCCGTCAGAGTGACATCCAAACCCGACTCACGGGTGACCGACGCGCGCGCGCGTCCGTCGCCTGCGGAGCGGACGCGCCTGAGGCCAACACACGCCGCGATGCGGGGCGCTCGATGAACCTGTGTTTTATGCGTGTTTGGATGCATAAGGGCCGCGCAGTGTACTCGTGATGTTGGTGTTGTCAAGGGTGTGAATGTTTAGAAATTCGGCGGCCCGTTGTTGAGTACCGACACGGTGGAGGCTGGCGGCCGGCCGGGGTAGCCGCCGTCGCTATGTCATGGGTATGCATGCACGCGACCCTGCAGATTTTTCTTGTTGCGTCCGTTTTCGTGGGATTCCCTCGGAACCGGACACTCTTTTCGAAATGCGCAGGGTTCTGTACGAGCCCTGTCTGCCGATCTCCAAACGATCACGTTTCAGAGACGATCGCGAGCTGATGCCACGGTCCTCCACTGTGATTACGCCGGTGCAACCGACAGTAGTTACGTCCCACGGAACCAGCTCGTGGGCGCAAACGCACGTACGCCGACGCAACGCACGCGTGTGGCCCGCAACCCGCAGCCGGCGTGCAACCCGCACGCGCCGTGCAACGCGGCCACCATCCGTGCCGGCTGCGGCACATGCGCTCGAACCCGCGCGCGAGCCTCACCGCCTCGGCCTGCGCGAGCCTCACCGCCTCAGGCCGCGAGAACCTCACCGCCTCAGCCCCCCTGATCCTCACCGCCCCAGGCCACGCGAGCCCCACCGCCGCCCCAAGCCGCATGACGCTCGCCACCCCAGGCGGCGCCCTCAACCGCCGTGTGGTGCCTGAATAGAGTTGATCGGTGGCCCGATGACGTATTGTGGTCGAATTCGGCAGCCGCCATGACCATGAAACCTGCCTGCATTCCTGCATTGATCGCCCTGGGCCTGCTCTCCGGGTGCTCCCGCCACGCGCCGGCGGCGGATACCGCGCCGACCGTGCTCGTCTCCGTGCCGCTGCATCAGCAAGTGACCGAGTGGGACGACTACACCGGCCGTTTCGAGGCGGTGGATTCCGTGGAGGTGCGCCCGAGGGTCTCCGGGCTGCTCCAGTCGATCCACTTCCGCGACGGCCAGAAAGTCAGCAAGGGGCAGCTGCTGTTCGTCATCGATCCGCGACCGTTCGCCGCTCAACTGGAGCAGTCGAAAGCGCAATTGGCGCGGGCACGCGCGGCGCAGGTCAATGCGCAGGCCCAGTTGCGCCGCGGCAAGGCGCTGATCCCCAGTCATGCCTTGAGCGAGCAGGACCTGGAGACGCTCTCGGCGACCGCGCAGCAGGCCGAAGCGGACGTGGCCGCCGCGCAGGCAAGCGTCGACGCCAATGCCCTCAACCTGGAGTTCACACGGGTCGTTGCGCCCCTGGCTGGGCAAGCCTCCTACCACAGGCTCGCTGCGGGCAACCTCGTCACGGCCGAGACGACCGTGCTGACCACGATCGTCACGCTGGACCCGATCCGTTTCGTGTTCGACGCACCGGAGCCGGAGCTGCTGAAGTACAAGCGTGAGCAGGACCACTTGCCGAGCGGGAACCGCGTGGATATCCGCTTGCAGGATGAGACCGAATACCGCTGGCACGGAAGAATGGAGTTCCTCGACAACGCCCTGGACACCAGCTCCGGCACCATTCGAGGCCGCGCGCTGGTGGAAAACCCCACCGGCTTTCTGACGCCGGGCATGTTCGGGCACATGCGCCGCTTCGCCTCGCGCCCCACCGATGCGATGCTGATTCCCGACCAGGCAGTCGTGAACGACCAGACGCGGCAGATCGCGTACGTGGTGAATGCCGACGGTGTCGTCGGAGTACGCACGCTGGAGATCGGTCAGCTCATCGATGGCATGCGCGAAGTCCGCAGCGGCCTGGCAGCCAACGACCGCGTGATCATCAGTGGAGTGCAGCGTGCACGGCCGGGCAGCAAGGTCGACGCCAAAGCCGCTCCCATGAGTGCCTTCCCCACCGGTGTCTCCCTGGGCGAGAACGGTCGCCTGCAGATGCCAAGCGGAGGCGCACACTAGGAGAGCAGCTCGCCTCTCCAGCGCCAGTCACAGCGTGAAGATCTCTCACTTCTTCATCGATCGGCCGGTGTTCGCTTGCGCGGTGTCGGTCGTCATCACGCTGCTGGGCGCAATCGCCTACCCCAATCTCGCCGTGGATCAATACCCGCGCATCGCCCCACCGACGGTCAGTGTGTCCGCCAGCTATCCGGGGGCGTCCGCGGAAGTGATGGCCGACAACGTGGCTGCCCCGCTGGAGCAACAGATCAACGGTGTGGACGACATGCTCTACATGTCCTCGCAGTCCATCGGCGAGGGACGCGTAAGCATCACGGTGACTTTCAAGCTGGGGACGGATGTCGATATCGCACAGGTGAAGGTCCAGAACCGGGTGCAGACGGCTCTGCCGCAGTTGCCGCAGGAGGTCCAGGATCTCGGGGTGACGGTGCGCAAAGGCAGCGGCGACACGCTGCTCATCGTGCACATGTACGCATCGGATGCGACCATGGACCGCAAATTCCTGGCCAACTACGCCAGCCTGCAGGTCCGCGACCGGTTGCTGCGCGTGCCCGGTGTGGGCGACGTCGGGGTCAACGCAGCGCGTGACTACGCCATGCGTATCTGGATCGATCCTGACAAGGCAGCCGCGAGAGATCTGACGGTTCAGGAGATAGTGAATGCACTCCGCAGCAACAATTTGCAGGTCGCCGCGGGCGCGGTAGGAGCACCGCCGTTCACTGACAATCCTGCCTCGCAACAGCTCATCATTCAGACCCAAAGCAAGCTCTCGACGGCCGACCAGTTCGCCCAGATCATCGTGAAGCGCGACAGCCAGGGACGCGTGACCCGCGTCTCGGACATCGGTCGCGTGGAGCTCGGCGCACAGAACTACGGGGTCAACGCGTACAAGAGTCGCGATCGCGCGGTGGCCCTGAGTGTCACTCAGGCGCCAGGAAGCAATGCGCTGCAAGTGGCCGAGGCCGTCCAGGCCACCATGCGCGAGCTGCAGGCGAGCTTTCCGCCGGGCATCGCCTACGCGATCATCTACAACCCCAGTACCTACATCCGTGCTTCGGTCGATGAGGTGCAGCGCACGCTGCTGGATGCGACCCTGCTCGTCGTGGTCGTGGTGATCCTGTTCCTGGGCCGCTGGCGAACCGCATTCATTCCCCTGCTGGCCATTCCGGTGGCGCTGATCGGCACCTGCACGGTACTGTCGGCCTTCGGCTTCTCCCTCAACAACCTGTCGATGTTCGGGCTCGTGCTGTCCATCGGCATCGTCGTCGATGACGCCATCGTCGTGGTGGAGAACGTTGAACGCCACATCACCGCGGGAATGAGCCCCCGGGAGGCGGCGCATCTGACGATGGATGAGGTCGGAGGCGCCCTGCTCGGGATCGCGCTGGTGCTGATCGCCGTGTTCGTGCCTACCGCGTTCATGGGGGGAATCGCCGGCCAGTTCTACAAGCAATTCGCCCTGACTATCGCTTCCGCGACGCTCATCTCGCTCATCGTCTCCCTCACGCTCTCCCCTGCACTCGCTGCGCTGATTCTGAAGCCGCACGCCGCGGCCACCGAGGGCCCGCGGCTTCTGCGTCCGTTGATCCGCGCAGCGGCGGCTTTCCAGCGCGGGTTTGACCGCTTCAGCCACTTCTACGGCGAACGCACGCTGCGCATCATCGGCGTCCGGGGGCCCGCCCTGGCTGTCTATGTCGCGCTGCTCGCCCTGGCGGCCTGGAGGCTGATCGATACTCCGCGCGGCTTCATCCCGCAGCAGGATCAGGGGGATGTGGCGATCTCGATCCAGCTGCCCGTCGGCGCGACGCTGGCGCGCACCGACGCTGTCGTGCAACAGGTCATCGACATCGTCCTGAGGACACCGGGAGTCTCCTCGGCCTCCGTCTACGCCGGCATCGACGGCAACGGATTCAACAACCAGTCCAGCTCGGGGCAACTCTGGGCCATTTTCGACCCCTTCCCCGTGAGGCTGGCGAAAGGTCTCACGGCTGCGCGCATCACCACGGAGCTGCGTCAACGCCTCGCCCCCATCACAGCCGCCGACATTCGCATCACCCAGCCCGCACCGGTGCTGGGACTCGGCTCGGCCGGCGGCTTCCGCATGATGATCGAGGACCGGGGCGGCTACGGTTATGCAGCGCTCGAGGCGGCCGCGCGCGACGTGGCTGATGCGGCGGCCAAGGATCCCGCCATTACCAATACCTATGTCAGCTTCAACAGTCACAGCCCACGGCTGGACGCCGAAGTCGATCGCGACAAAGCAGAGATGCTCGGCGTTCCCACGGCGGACGTCTACGGAACGCTGCAGACCTATCTCGCCGGCACCTACGTCAACAACATCAACCTGCTCGGCCATACTTTCCAGGTCATCGCCATGGCGGACGCTCCCTTCCGCCAGGACGAAGCGTGGGTCGGCACTCTCAAGACCCGCTCGAGCTCCGGCTCGATGGTGCCCCTGAGCTCCATCGTGAACTTCAAGCCGGCCGCGGGACCCTACAAGGTGCTGCGCTATAACCTCTACCCCGCTACCGACATCCAGGGTGACACGGCACCCGGGGCCTCCACCGGACAGGCCATGGATGCGATGGAGCGCATCGCCAAAGCACGCCTCCCCGCCGGCTTTGCCTACGAATGGACCGACCTGGCCTTCCAACAGCAGCTCGCCGGCAACGCATCCGGGGAGAGCTTCGCGCTCGCTGTCGTGTTCGTGTTCATCTTTCTCGCCGCGCTGTACGAGAGCCTCACTCTGCCGCTCGCCGTCATCCTGATCGTGCCCATGTGCCTGCTTGCGGCCATGGTGGGAGTGAACCTGCGGGGCACCGACAACAACATCCTCACGCAGATCGGCATGGTCGTGTTGATCGGTCTGGCGGCCAAGAACGCCATCCTGATCGTCGAGTTCGCGCGCCAGGCCGAGGAGCGGCTGGGGATGGCGCCCGCCGCCGCCGCCGCGCATGCGGCTCGTACCCGCCTGCGGCCGATCCTCATGACCTCGGTCGCCTTCGTCGCCGGTGTCGCGCCGCTCGCGTTCGGCTCGGGCGCGGGCGCGGAGATGCGCCAGGCCCTCGGCATTGCCGTGTTCTTCGGAATGATCGGCGTCACCCTCTTCGGCCTGCTGTTCACGCCGGTCTTCTATGTGATCTGCCGCTGGATCGCCAACCGCTTCAGCCGCTCGCCCACGGCGCCCGCTTCACATAATCCGGCTTCGCCCGCCATCCACCCCTCTCCATCCTCACCTCCCTAGTCGTCCCTGCCTCATCCTGGCGGTCCTCACTGCCCTCAAACTGCTGGCCGAGCTCACTGACGAATGGCGCGCCATCAACGGCGCTCTCAACAACTCTTCCAGGGAGACTGATCCGTGGACCTCATCGAAACGTATCTCGCGAACGTCCGAGTTCTGCGTGTGTGCGGCCCTCATCCGTGCCGGCGACGACCTGTTGCAACTCTTGCGCTCCGATCGGACGATCCGGACCGTTTCGACGTAAGCGCCTCAATGATCGACCGCGCCTTCTCCAGCCCGTTGTCCGTCGCCATGCGCGCGCCCAGGGCAGCCGCATTGGAACGGGCACCAGGGCTCTCGGCGAAGGCGATGCTTCGTGCCAGAGCCGCAGCATGTACGCGCCCTGCCCTCACCGGTTCCGAGGCAACGCCGAGCCGCCGCAGGCGATCCGCCCAGAAGAACTGATCCGCCGCGAAAGGGACGACTATCGAGGGCACTCCTGCCCGTGCCGCGGAATGCGTCGTGCCCGAGCCTCCGTGATGCATGACGGCCGACATGCGAGGGAACAACCAGCTGTGCGGAGTATCCCCGACCACGAAGAAGTTGGGCGGCAGTACGGACGCCTCCACACCACTCCAGCCCGGATAGAACACAGCGCGACGCCCCGCGACGGCCGTAACGACCTCAGCCAACAGGCCTTGCTGATCGAAGCCCGCCATGCTCCCGAAGCCCACATAGATCGGCGGCTCGCCCTCTGCCAGGAAGCTTTCCAGGGCCGGCGGCGGGGACCACGCGCCTACTGGCGGCAACCATTGACCGCACAGGTGAGCGTGCGAAGGCCAGTCCGCCGGCCGCGGCAGCAGCTCGGGTGAAACCCCGTAGAGGATCGGATGATCCGTCCACAGAGCCTTGCGGGGAGGCAACCCGCAAACCCGGGCGCGCGCCGCGTTCGTGGCCGAGCGAAAGGCGCGCCACAACGTCGCGTTCACGAAGTTCTGGCTCCAGTAGTTGAGCCAGCGTGGCACCAGCCCCGGGCGCAGGAAGGGCGAGGAAAACTCGCTCGTCGGTGTGATGGGAATGAGGCCCGCACCGATCGCTGTCACGCCCAGGTACTCGGCGACGGACAGGCCCGCGAACGCGGCTAGCCCCGACAGGAGGATCGCGTCGCAACCCTTGCCGGCTGCCGCGATATCCCGCATCCAGGCTTCTGTGTTGGCATTGGCCAGCTCCGCCAGGGCGCGTGCCGTGTCGGTGAAGCGGCTTCCGCGCCGCACCAGCTTCGATAGACCTTCGGTCGAGTGCAGCGCTCCTTTGATATCGCCAGCGAGTGCTTGCGCGGGCACACCCAGCGCATGAGCGCTGCCCAGTGCCGAACGATCCGCGAAAAGCCGCGCTTCGTGGCCGGCATCCAGCAGCGCGCGACACAGGGCCGCGATCGGCCGCGTGTCGCCCTCCGTTCCATACGTCACCGCGACGAGTCTCACCGCCTGGTTCCCCGCGCCCTGTTCTCTGCTATTGTTACCGCTACCATCGCGGGACTTCCGTGCCCGTATGGGAAGTCGCACGTGAGGCCTCAGGGGGACGCATGCAAGCGCATCCGGTGATCTTCGCAGCAGCCGCGGCGTGTCTCCTGTGTGGCGGGTCCGCTGCCCAGGAACGGCCCGCTCCACCGGGAATCTTCGACGGCCAGTCCGATATCGGCAGCGTCATCCCACCGGGGACCGCCCAATACGAGCGTGCGAGCGGCACCTATACGGTGACCTCCGCCGGTGCCAATACCTGGTATCGCGTGGATGACTTCCATTACCTGTGGAAGAGGGCTTCGGGCGACCTCGCCCTCACTGCCGAGGTGTCTTTCCCGCCTCGCTCCTACGACCACGAGCCCAACCCTCACCGCAAGGCACTCCTGATGTTCCGGCAGTCGCTCGACACGGGCGCCGCGTACGCGGATATAGGTGTGCATGGCTCGGATCTCACGGCACTGCAGTATCGCACGGAGCGCGGCGCGAACACGCAGGACATCGAGCTCAACATTCCGGCGCCGAGGACGGTGCGCCTGGAGAAGCGCGGCGACACTTTCACTCTGCTTCTGTCCATGAAGGGCGAGCCTCTGCATCCGGCCGGCGCCTCCGTCCAGCTGCACCTCCAGGCGCCGTTCTATGTCGGGATCGGTGCTGTCTCTCACGATGTGGCGACGACCGACAAGGTGCAATTCTCGCGCGTGTCGCTGCAGGCGCTGTCGCCTCTGCCGCGAGAGGAAAAGCCCACTCTCTACAGCACTCTCCAGACCCTCCAGACCGACGATCAATTCCGCCGCGCCATGCTGATCCGCAGCGTCGCCGGCTACATTGAATCGCCGAACTGGGCGCCCGACCGCAAGAGCATCTACGTGCACGAAGACGGTCGCGTGATCAAAATCCCCTACCTCACGCCCGAAGCCGGCGGCACGCCGCAGCCCATCGAAGTGGGCGCGCTCGTGGATTGCTCCGGAAACTTCGGCTTGTCTCCAGACGGGCGGTGGCTCGCGGTGAGCTGCGCGGAAACCAAAGGCGGCCACCATCAGGTGTACATCGTGCCGGCCGGCGGCGGCAGCTCGCCTCGCAAACTCACTCAGGGGGCCATCCAGAGCTTCTTTCATGCCTGGGCGCCCGATAGCCGGACTGTCGCATTCACTCGAGGCAACGCCGGCAAGACGGATATCTTCACCATTCCCCTGGAGGGCGGGTGGGAGGCTCGACTCACGAGCGACACGCTCAATGACGGACCCGATTACTCCCCCGACGGCAAGCTCATCTACTTCGACTCCGCGCGCTCGGGGACAACCCAGATCTGGCGGATGGGCCCGGATGGATCGGCCGCCGAGCAACTCACCGACGATCTCCGCATCAACTCCTCGCCGCATGTGTCGCCTGACGGCAAGAGCGTTGCTTTCCTGAGTCAGCCGCTCGAAAGCGATCAGAGCATCGGCGATGCCGAGCTGAAGGTCTTCAATATCAGCGACGGCTCGATCCGCACGATCGCGCAGTTCCACGGCAACCGCGGCAGCTTTTCCATGTACGGCTGGGGCGACGCGAAACATCTCGCCTTCGTCAGCTATCACCTGGTGCATGCCGAGGCGACTTCAGACTCGGCACGGCCGCTGATTACCGGGGTCTCCCACATCGCGGTGTATGCCACAGACGCAGCAAAGAGTGAGAGGTTCTATGTACACGACCTGGGTGCAGTCAGAGGCAGCGACCCCGAGAATCCTCACGGCGTGCGCTACTACTTTGCGCCCAGGCAGTTTGTGGAGGTCCTGCCGCTTCCGTCCGGAGCGCCCTCGATCAACCGCCTCGACCATGTTGCTTTCATCACCACCGATGCCGAGCGACTGCGCAGCTACCTGGCATCGAAGCACGTCACCGTGCCGCAGCGCCCGCAGCGCGGCGAGGATGGCAGTACCTGGCTCGATGTGCTCGACCCCGAAGGCAATAGAATCGAGTTCGTGCAACCTCCCGATCATCCTCCGGACATCGCGCTCAACCCGCTCTCCCACCACTTGATCCATGTCGGTTTCATCGTGCACGACCGCGTGCGCGAGGACGGATTCTTTCGCAGCGTGCTGGGCTTCAGGCCCTACTGGCTGGGTGGCATGAAGGCAGACGTTCCAACCTGGATCTCGCAGCAGGTGCCCGACGGGACCGATTGGCTGGAATACATGATCGTCGGCACACCCGCGGACCGCGGCATCCCGCCCACGCTGCGCGCAACCGATCTGGGCGTGCTCGACCACTTCTCTCTGGGTGTCGACAGCACCGAGACGGCTTACACACTATTGTGGAACAGCGCTCGTCTCACGGGCCAGAGCAACACCCCCAAAATCGGCCGCGATGCGAAGTGGCAGCTCAACCTCCTCGATCCGGACGGCACACGAGCCGAGCTGATGGAGCTGCATGCCATCGGCAAGCCCTGTTGCTCCTCCTTCACCGCCTCCGATCCGCAGGACTAACCATGTCAACTCGATGGGGAGCTGTGCTCCTGGGGCTGTGGAGCCTGCCGTGCGCCGCCGACGGGCTGCATCTGAATGCGCTGGACTATTTCCAGATGCAGGGGCTGAGCGTGCTCGCCTATCAGAACACCTTTCACCCGGTGTTTCGCGATCAGAAGCTCGGCGGCATCGAGATCATTCAACACGGTGAGCGCATCGCCACCGACGGGGAGGTGCGGCTCGAGCCGACGCCCGAGCAGTGGGACCCGGTGCCTGCTTTCAGGGAGCGCCGGCGCGGCGCGCAGCCCGATCAATTGATCGCGTTTTCCGGCTATCCGGACCGCTCCCTGAGCTACCGCCTGGAGATCACCGCCGAGGGCGAGGGCTTCCGTGTGGCAGTGGATCTGGATCGCCCGCTGCCGAGCGATCTGATCGGCAAGGCCGGATTCAATCTCGACTTCCTGCCCACCGCCTACTTCGGCAAGAGCTATCGCCTCGAGGATGCGTTCGGCATCTTTCCGCGTGAGCCCGGCGGTCCCATGGAACAGGACAAGAGCTCAGTGGCGCAGTCCCTGCCACTGGCGAGCGGACACCGGATCGTGCTTGCGCCGGAGGACCCGATGACACGCGTCACGATCACCTCCGACACCGGTGAGCTGATGCTCTTCGATGCGCGCAACCGGGCACAGAACGGTTGGTTCGTGGTGCGCGGCCTGATACCTGCCGGCCGCACCGAGAATGCCCTCGTGTGGCACATTCATCCCAACGTCATCCCCGGCTGGGTCCGTCCGCCGGTGGTCTCGTACAACCAGGTAGGCTATACCCCGGAACGATCCAAAGTCGCCGTACTGGAGCTGGACCCGCAATTCGAGGCTCCCAGAACAGCGCAGATCCTCAGACTCGATACGGCAGGCGTGTACCGTGAGGTGTTCCAGGGCGCGATCAAGCCTTGGGGCAAATGGCTGCGATACCAGTACGCGACATTCGACTTCTCCGCCGTGAACGAGCCGGGAGTCTACGTCATCGACTATGCGGGCCATCGGACAGGCCCCTTCCAGATCGCACCGCACCTGTACAGCAAAGGCGTTTGGCAGCCCTCACTGGACACCTATCTGCCGGTGCAGATGGATCATGTGAAGGTGCGTGAGAATTACCGCGTCTGGCACGGTGTATCGCACATGGACGATGCGCGTCAGGCACCCGTGAACTACACGCATTTCGATGGCTACTCGATGGGAGCGAGCTCCGACTCGCCCTTCGCGACAGGCGAGCACATTCCCGGACTGAATCGCGGTGGCTGGTACGATGCGGGCGACTATGACATCCGCACTCAGACTCAGGCCTTGGTCATCACGGATCTCGCCATCGCGCGCGAGACATTCCACCTCGACTGGGATGAGACCTCAGTAGACGAGGATGCGCGCCTGGTCCAGATCCATCGCCCGGACGGCGTTCCCGACGTACTGCAGCAGATCAAGCACGGCGTACTGGGGTTGCTCGCGCAGTACGCCGCCTTCGGTCACGCCATTCCCGGCATCGTCGAGCCGACTCTGGAGGAATACACGCACCTGGGCGATGCGGCTTCCAAGACGGACGGCAAGATCTACTCGGCACGCCTCGGCCCCCGCGACAGCGATGGGATCTACTCGGGAGTTCCCGATGACCGTTGGGCGTTTACCACGCACACGACGGCGCTCAACTATGGCGCCGCCGCCGCGCTGGCGGCAGCGAGCCGGGTGCTGCAGGGCTACGACGATGCGCTTGCCGCGCAATGCCTGAAAATCGCCATCCAGGTGTGGAAGGACGAGCACACTCACCCGCCGGCCCTGTTCCGCTCATTCAACACCACCGGCGGTGAGCCGGAGCAGGAAGAAGCCAAAGCAGCCGTCGAGCTGCTGATCGCCACCCGAGGCGAGGCGGCCTACCGGAAGCGGCTCGAAGCCATGCAGCCCACGATCCGCAGCCACTTCTCCGAGCTGGGCTGGCGCGCCGCGCGCGCCCTGCCCTTCATGGACCCGGCCTTCAAGCGCTCTCTGGCAGTGATGCTGAAGGACTTCGAGTCCGATCGGAACGCAGAGTTGGCCAGGAATCCCTTCGGTGTGCCCATCAGCACCGGCACCTGGGGCGGTTCCATGGCCGCGGTCGAATACGCGGCCCACGCCTACTTCCTGCATCAGGCCTTCCCGGATCTCGTGGGCGTCGAGGACACCCTGCGGGGTTTCGACTACGTCCTGGGCAGGCATCCGGTCTCCAGCCTCTCGTACGTGTCGACGGTGGGGACTTCCTCGAAGCTCATCGCCTATGGCAACAATCGCGCGGACTACACGTTCATCCCTGGCGGAGTCATTCCGGGTGTCGTGATCATTCAGCCCGACTTCCCCGAGCTCAAGGTTGGATGGCCGTTCCTGTGGTACGAGAACGAGTATGTCGTTGACGATGCGTCCACGTTCATTCTGGCTGCCAACGCCGCTGAGGCGCTGGCGCATTGAGCGCGCCGCTTGCGAAGCACTTGATCTGGGGGGAGCCGGCATCGCGCTCAAACCTGATCGGCCAAGGTCACCGTCACGTCGCGTTCGCCGCCCTGCTTCTGCTTCATGCGGAGCTTGAAGGGCGTACCGACGGCGCCTTTGAACTCATCGCGAAGCTCGTAGAGCTGCACATCCCTGGCGGGCTTGCCGTTCACGGCCAGGATCTCATCCCCGGTGGCGATGCCCGCTTTCGCCGCCGGGCTGTCGTTCGCCACATCGGCAATCTCGATCGCGCCGTCCTTGGCACGCGCAATCCACACGCCGGCGCGATCGAATACCTCCGCCTGGCCGGCCAACTCGTTCGGCTGCAGCCACAGGAGCTGATGCGCGTAGTCGAGCGTCACCGTGTAGCGCTTCAGGAGATCGCCGCCGATGTTGCCGGCCGTGTGGGTTGCAGCAGCCTGGCCCGAGGTATCGTTGATGAGCTCGGTGATCGGTCCGGTGATCTTCGTGGAGCCGATCGTGAGCTCGCCGGCGCGCGCCAGCAGCGCCTTCGAGGGACCGCCGACTCCATAGCCGATCGTCTCCAGGCGCGTCGCGTGATACTTGTCGACCAGAGCGTTGGAAGTCGCAAAGGGATGCATGACGATCAGCGCGCCGCGCGATCCGGTGTCAATCTCGAACTCTCCGGTATGGCCGTCGAGAGAGGCGGTGACCATCGGAATGTGCTCATCGAAGGTGAAGGGAATCGCTGTCACGTCCTTGGGCGGATGGAAAGCCTCCTGCCGGGTAAACGTGAGCGTGCGCTTCGCGTAGTCGATCGACAGCACCGCGCGCTTGACGAACTCATATCCGAGCAGGCCGTCCGACTGCGCCCCTTCGACGGCAATCCAACCCGGGGACGTCTGCGTTCCAAACACCTGGTCTGGAAGGGTCAGGCCCCCGAGGGAGACACTCTTCACCTTGGCGAACCCGAACGCGGCGATCTGATCGCCGAAGCCACCGCCGGGCAGCGCCCCCTCCACGGCAATGCCGAGCCGCTTGGCGGCGGAAGCCTCGAGGATATCGGTCGCACCGGTGTCGAACACGAACGGGATCGGCTCCTGGCCGCCGATCGAAGCCATGACATAGATGTGATTGTTGAGAAGCCGGAACGGCACGGTGACCGAGGCTTTGCCTCTCGGCCATTGCGCGTTGTTCGGCGGCGGGGGCGGCGGCTTATAGCGCGCCAGCGTCTGCGGCCCGCTGAAGTCGATCGTACTCACTTGCGTCACGGTGTCGAATTTCGGGTTGTTGCCGACGCGATCGACAGTCTTCTTCGGCACCTGCAGGTCGCCGAAGGAAGCGAACTCCGACACGATGAACGTATGCGGCATGCCTCCGGTGAGCTGCACTTCGCGTGCTACCCGGTGCGTCGCCGGATCGAGCCACACCTCGAAGGGCTCGGCGCCCGCCGGGGTGATTTTCACCGCCTCGTACCTCTTGCCCTCGGCGGTGCGGGTGCCGGCGTACTCGCGCCTGGCCGGAAACCGATTCGGAAAGTAGAACGCATAGCCGCTGCGATAGGCGTCCTGGATCGCCTGTGCCACGGTCTCCCTGCTCGTCTCGACTCGCACCTCCCCGGAGCTGTCCGTCGTCCACGCCCGCTTCCCGTCCCAACCGGCGCTGCCGCTCGAGGGGCCGAGCGAATACTGCGAAGCGTCGTGCAGAGAGGTCAGGTCCGTCCACGATTGGTACCTGCCGCTCAAACCTCCGGCGGCCACGGTGCCGCTCTCGTGCCAGGTCACCACTTGGTCCCATGCCGCGCCGCCGGTGGCGGACTTGGCCGCATCGAGCAGCTCGTCGGCTTTGCCGGGAGCCTGCGCGAGCGCACCCGCTGCGGCGAATGTCAAAAGGCCGGCGCCGGCGATACCGCGGATCCATCCGTTCATACGTCTCTCCAAAGAATTCGATGCAAAAGTATGCCAGCCGCTGCGCACCGGGCGCCGCGCTTTGCGCCAGGCGGTGCGCCCGTCGCGACGGGGTCGGACCCCGCAGACTCGGTGCGACGCCCACGCGATTGGACGTAAGTCCTCGAAAGATATGATTGAACCCGCCGCCACGGCCGTGGTCGATTACAATGAGCGTCCGTCAAGTAAGGAGAGAGAGCGATGCCCACCCCCGCCCCCCTGCGTCGAACCGGCAATCCGGGGCTGAACGAGAAGACCTTTGCGAACCTGCCACGCCCGCTGGTTGGCGAGGCGCGGATGACCTTGCAGGGAACGATCAACAAGTCGTTCCTCATGGTGGTGGTGTTGCTCGCCAGCGCGCTGTGGCCGTGGTCGCAATATATGTCCACCGGCGACGCCTCCACAGTCTCCACCTCCGTCCTGGTCGGCGTGTTCGGTGGGTTGATTCTCGCCGTGGTCATCAGCTTCAAGGCCAATCTCGCACCCTACCTCTCCCTGCCCTACGCCGCACTGGAAGGCCTGGCCATGGGAGGTTTCTCCGCGATGCTCGAGCGACGCTACCCCGGCATTGCCATTCAGGCCGTGGCGCTCACCTTCGGGGTGCTGGTGGTGCTGCTCGTCGCCTACCGCACGGGGTTGATCCGGGTCACCCAGCGTTTTCGCGCCATCGTCGTGGGTGCGACCGGAGCGATCGCCCTGCTGTACGTCGCGACCCTGCTGCTCGGGTTCTTCCACATCGAGGTTCCGGTCCTGAATGCCTCCACGCCGCTGGGCATCATCGTCTCGCTGGTGATCGTCGGCGTCGCGGCCCTGAACCTGGCGCTGGACTTCGACCTGATCGAGTCCGGCGTCGCGCAAGGCGCGCCGCGCTACATGGAGTGGTATTCGGCGTTCAGCCTGTTGGTGACCCTGGTATGGCTGTACCTGGAGATCCTGCGCCTGCTGAGCAAGGCCCGACGCTGACGCCGTCGCACACTGCGGCGTCGGGCAGCGCGCGGAAGCGCACGATGCCCTGACGCCGGGTGCAGGTGGCGCCGCGCCTTGGCGATCTCCGTTTCTCGATTTCTCGGCGGTGCCGCTCGTCTGGAGCGCCAGCAGCAGCCCTTCGCCCTACACTGCACCCCACGGTTACTGCGGAGCATAGCTCCTTGCGCCACGGCGCTCTCGTCGCCTTGATCGTCACCGCCTTTGGCCTCGTGGCCGGGTGCTCACGGCAGCACCCACCGCCGGGCAGCCAGTACGCCATGGCTGAGGTTCTGCTGCGCCACGAGCTTGCTGCTCCGTCTTCTCATCTCGGCCCGAGGGGCGCGCGTTGCCCGTGCTATGTGCTAGTCGGCGCGCAGGACTTGCCCCGTGAGCGCGCCGCGGCCCTTGCCGACACGGGTGTGACTTTCCTGCCCGAGAGCGACTGGAGCGCCGGCAAAGGGCTGCGCGTCCACATCGGCCTGCCGCGAACGCGCTGGAACGGCAACTTCGATGTCGCAGTCGGATATGACTGCGACGGCGAGCGATGCGGGCAGACCGCAAGCTCGATCGTGCGCTATGACGGGTCGCGCTGGCGCGTCATCCGTTGAGGGCGTGCAGATGGGCGGGCGCCGCGCCCACGCCAATGAGGTCCGAAAACCGCGAGACAGTGAGGACTGCAGGACTATATTGGGTAGCATGGAACTGCAAAACGCAGCTTGCTACAGGGCCGTTCTGGCACGTGACACCCGCTACGACGGGCGCTTCTTCACCTGTGTGAGAACGACCGGCATCTACTGCCGGCCGATCTGCCCTGCCCGTCCGCCGAAGCTGGCGAATTGCACTTTCGTACCCAGTGCCGCCGCGGCGCAGGAGGCTGGATACCGGCCCTGCCTACGCTGCCGCCCCGAGAGCTCACCCACCCTCGATGCCTGGCGCGGGACCTCCGCAACAGTGTCGAGTGCGTTGAAGCTGATTGAAGGCGGGGCGCTCGATGAGTCGGATATCGACTCGCTCGCGGCGCGCCTGCAGATCGGCGCGCGACAGTTGCGGCGGTTGTTCCGGCGGCACGTCGGCGCAGCACCCATCACCGTTGCCCAGACCCGGCGTGTGCTGCTCGCCAAGCAACTCATTCATCAAACTCAACTGAGCATGACGGAGATCGCGCTCGCGAGCGGTTTCGGGAGCCTCCGCCGTTTCAACGAGACGTTCCAGAGAGTGTACGACCGGGCGCCGAGCCAGCTGCGGCAACGCTCGGGCGGCGGCTCTCCGGTCTCTGGAATCTCGCTGCTGTTGCCCTACCGCCCTCCCTACGATTGGGAGGCCATGCTGCAGTTCCTGGCGACGCGCGCCATTGCGGGAGTCGAATCGGTCACGCCGGACGGCTATGCGCGAGCGATCGAAGTCGGCCAGCAAGTGGGATCGATTCACGTGACGCACGCGGCTGCGCAGGGGGCGCTACAGGTGATCGTGCGCTTCCCGCGATTGGAGGCGCTTCCGACGATCATCGCGCGCACGCGTCGCCTGTTCGATCTGGGTGCCGAGCCCCTGGCCATCCTCGACGCACTCCAATCCGATCCCGTGCTGGCGCCGCTCGTTCGTGCCCGACCCGGATTGCGCGTGCCCGGGGCATGGGACGGATTCGAGATCGCCATACGTGCCGTCCTCGGTCAGCAGATCTCCGTCAGGGAAGCCACCCGGCTCGGCGCCCGCCTCGTCTCCCTGCTCGGTGAGCCAGTCGCTGAAGCGATCGGACAGCCAGGGCTGACACGCGTGTTCCCGCGGCCGGAGGCTTTCAGCGTCACTCGGCTCGCTCAGCTGGGCATGCCCCGATCCCGGATCGAATGTATCAATGGCATTGCCGCGGCGGCGCGGACACAACCGGACCTGTTCGACCCTTGCGGGGATCTGAGTGTGGCCGTAGCCCGACTGCGCGCCATTGCCGGAGTTGGCGAGTGGACCGCTCAGTACATTGCGATGCGCGCTCTCGGCGAGTGCGACGCTTTCCTTGCCAGTGACGCTGCTTTGCAGCGCATCCTGGCTGTCCGGGGCAAGCGCCCCAGCGCCGCAGAGGTGCTCGCACGCGCGGAAAGCTGGCGGCCATGGCGGGCGTACGCCGTGCTGCATTTGTGGATGAGCGCCGCTGCGGAGACCGCGGCACGAGCGGCGTAGACGGCTCGTCGACGCTGGCTGGCACGCTGACGCCTGACCAGCCGCAGGCGGCTCATCGCCGGTACGTTCCCTAGCCGCCACGGCCTCGCGTCGCCGGGTACGCCCCTAGCCCTTTTTCAGGGCGGCCGCGAACTGCGGCAGGGTCGCCTTGAGAATCTCCACCGCCGCCTTGCGACCCGCCTCCGACAGCGCCGCATACTGAGAAGCGTGCTCCTTGCCCGTCAGGATCCGCACGAGCCGCGCGTAGAGGTAATCCTTGGCATAGAGCGGCAGCGCATTGAACGCATCGGAGTAGATGAGAAAGCTGCAGGGATACTTGAACAGCCGGGTCGTCAGATCCAGCTCACGCAACGAGCGTCCATGGCTATCGCGCGGCCCGCGCGCTTGGAACCACTTGTCGAACCCGGAGTTGCCCGTGAGCTTGCTCTTGTAGCCGGGGTCGCCGACGAACAGCATCTCATCGACCAGGGCATCCATCTCGTCCTTGATCTGTTTGCGGCTCTGCGGGGGCAACGTAACACCGCGACCGTCGGCAGGATCCTTGCCCGCCTTGGCGAGCGCCGTGCGGGTGTCCCAATTCACCTCCGTGATGCGATCCTGCACTGTCGACTGGTGCAGCAGCACCTGCAGCGCGACGATGTCGCTTTTGTCCGTCAGGTACGGCTTGGTGTCGAACAGGGCATCCAGGTTGTCGAGGTTGCCGCGCCGTACACTGTCGAGGTTGATCAACTCCTTCACGTCGTGGACCAACACGTTGCCCAGGTGGACCTCGCTGCCCTGCTGCCCGGTGACGTACCAGCCGCCCCAGCGATATCGGAATTCAGTGTGATCGGTGACGAGGATGGATCCCTCGTGAGTAAGGGCATCACCGTGGGTGTTCACGTAGGTGGACATCAGGAGAAAGCGCGGCACGCCGCCCCCTGAGTAGGACAGGGAGTCGTGGCAGCCCAGGCAGCTCGTCGTCTCGCGCTTGAAGTGGGCCGGAACCGGGCTGCCGTTCTTGAGCGTGTAGAAGACCTGGTCGAGGGTGCTGTCCATCGTGCCCAGCTCGATCTGCTGCGCCCCCTGCACCCAGCCGACGTAGGTGTCCTCGTTGAAATACAGGGCACGCGGGCTTGCCGCCTGGATCTCCCCGGTCTGCAGGCTCGTCTTGGAATAGACCAGCACCTGCGAGCTGGGATCGATGTCCAGCGCTTTCAGCAGCGATCGCAGGTACCCGTGGCCCGGCTCGAAATCCAACTTGACCTCACCGCGTTCCAGGCGCGCTTGCAGTCGGGCGATGCGGTTGTTCTGCGCAAGCCCCTCGTAGTGCATCGGCGGATATTCGGTGTCGTAGCGCAAGGGCGCGGACGGGTCCGGCATACCGAAAGCGGGCTTGCCCGGTTCGCCGGGCGCGGCAGCAACTGGCGCCGCAGGCGCGGCTGGCGGAGTCGCCGGTGCCGTCGGCGCGGGCAACGGAGCATGGGTGGGTCCAACCTCTGGCGCTGCATCCTGAGCCTGCCCGCGGGCCGGGACGGTGAACATGAGGAAGGAGGCAATCAGTGCGGCGGCCAGCGTCAGCCGTTGTGCGGGCGTATTCATGCTGTGCATTCGCCGAATCGTATATCAGACGGCGCTGCGACAGACCGTGGGCTGGGAACTTCGTGCGTACGCGACTACTCTATGGAACGCGGGGCCGCGCAGCATGTGTGGGGTATCTGCAATGGATAGGGCCACGATTTCAACGGTGCTGGCTTTGGTTTGTGCCTCCGGTATGGTCACGGCGGGCGCGCTCGTCCAGAAGGCCACCGCCGCCGATGCTCCGGCCGCGCCCAAGCCGCCTGCCCCTGTCGTCCATCTCTACGGCGCCGCCGATCTCGAGCATCTGCGCGAGACGAACTTCAACCATTATCAGCGGGCGAAGAGGATCATCGCGGATGGCAACAAGTTGTGCCGCCCGGGGGCGCCCACACTGCAGCTCGCGGCCCGCTATGGCGCCGATGACATGAGCTGCGCCGCCAATCTGCTCACCAGCAACCCGCCGAAGAAAATCCTCGGGTTCCGCCTGGACAGCACCCGGTACGTCGCCCACATCACCATTACCAACGACCAGCCGCGGCTGATCAAGGCTCACTGATCCTGGTTGACGGCGCCTTGCCGGTCCGCGCCACCGATCCGCGCCACCGAGTTCACGCGGACCGGTCCGCGCGCGTTGCTGGCACGTCTGGGAGGGAGACTGCCCGGCAACGGCCGCATGCGCAAAAAGTGCCTCAGCAACTGCTCTGCAGAGTCTTCGCCGGCTGCACGGTAAGCGTGAAAGGGCCAGTGGTGGTCGCCTGGTTGTACACCAGGTTGCAGCTCGCAGGGGCCCTGGCGTTGACCGGCGTGAAGGTAGTGGTGGTTCCCGAGGCCTTCACGGTGAAGCCCGTGGAGTCCTGGATCAGGTTCTGGATCCCGAGGGCGTTCGGGTAGCCATTCACCATGGTGATGTTGACCCCGTCGACATTGATCGGGCTGGTGTTGCCGTTGGCGAGCCACACGCCGTGTGCCATGTTTGCTGCGCTGCGGACGCTGCCCGTCATCCCGTTGAGCGCGGCGATGCGCGCCTGATCCTCCAGGCCAATGAACTTCGGCAACGCGAATGCCGCCAGGATACCGAGGATGACGATGACGACCACGAGCTCGATCATCGTGAAGCCCCGCTGGACGGACCTGGACATGATCACCCCTCCCGCTCGAGACCTTGTTCTGTTGATATGCAGTGTAACGGTCACGGGGTGGACAACTGCAGCCCAACATGCCAAAACATGACATCGGTGCCAACGATCTGCAGGGCATGTGATCCAGGTCACAACACCCCGCGCCAACACCAACACCATGCCGACGACGCACACGATCACCGGCGGCTCGATGGCCCGCGCGAATTCACCGGTCCGATCGAGCGGCGGCAGCACATGCTCGGCTTTGATCTCGATGGCGCTCCCGCTCGAGCCTTTTGTCGCATCCACGCAGCGGGGACTTGCAAGGGGACTGAGAAACGGGTCTCACAAGGCTCTGCTGCAGCGCGCCATTTGCCTGGGACCGACGGCCGCCGGAGGTGAGCTTGCGTTCGTTTAGTTGTACGAAGTACTGTCGTCTTTCGACATATCACGAACAAGACACGCTTTCTCCCCAATGAACAAGTATCTGCAACGGGGGTGGGGCCGCCAGCTGCCCAGCGTGTGTTTGGCCGTGGTCGCCGCCGCCACGAGCTACGGCCTCTCGGAGACCGTGCATCCCATTGCGGCGGCCGCATGCACCGCCTCGTTCGTGATGCTGTTGGGCATCTACACGCATTTCGGAATCCGCAGCCAGCAGCGGCAGGCACAGAGCGCAATACGCGAGAGCGAGCTGCGCTTGCAGCTGGTCGTCAACGGCTCGGGCGTCGCGATCTGGGATAGCGATTTGCGCTCGGGGCACACCTACTGGAACCGCCGCACCTTCGAGTTGTTCGGCTACCCGCCGACCGAAGACGGCAGTGTCACCATGGAGATGTGGCGGCAGCGCTTGCATCCGGAGGATGAGCCAGGCGTCCGGCAAGCCTTCGAGCGCGCGATCCAGGGCAAATCCAATTTCACGGTCGAGCACCGCATCATCCGTGGCACCGGCGACGTCATCTGGGTGAGCGCGTTCGGGCGCTATTACTACGATGAGCGCGGCGAGCCGGTCCGCTTCACCGGCATGAACCTGGACATCACCGAGCGCAAGCGCGCCCAGGAGGAACTGCGCGCGGCGGACCGTCGCAAGGACGAATTCCTGGCCGTGCTGGCGCACGAGCTGCGCAATCCCCTCGCTCCGCTGCGGGACAGCCTGCGCATCTTCGAGCGCAACGCGATCGGCGATCCGATGTTGAACGCCGCCCGCAAGATCATGCAGCGCCAGACCGGCCAGATGGTGCGGCTCATCGACGATCTGCTGGATGTCAGCCGCATCTCCCGCAACCGCCTGGAGCTGCGCAAGGAGACCACCACGCTCGCTGAGGTGATCGAGAGCGCGCTGGAGACCTCCCGTCCCGCGTTGAATGCCGCCGGGCATCGGCTGCACGTGCAGATGCCTGCCGACCCCTTGTTCGTCCACGCCGATCGGGTGCGGCTCGCGCAGATTTTCGGCAACCTGCTTTCCAACAGCGCCAAGTACACCCCGCCCGGCGGCGACGTCGGGATCACAGTGGCCCGGGAGGGGACCGAAGCGGTGATCAACGTCACCGATACGGGAATTGGCATCGCCCCCGAGGACCTGCAGCGGGTATTCGAGATGTTCACTCAGGTGGGCCGTGAGATGGAGCATCGCGTCGGTGGCCTCGGGATCGGGCTCGCGCTGGTATCACGCCTGGTGCAGATGCACGGTGGCACAGTCACGGCTTCCAGCGCAGGCGCCGGCCAAGGGAGCACCTTCTGCGTCAGGCTCCCGCTATCGGGAGCCTCGGCAGGTGCGCTCGACGCCGCCCTCGCCCCTCACAGCGAGCCGGATCGCCGCAAGGTACTGGTCACCGACGACAACGAGGATGCGGCCGCTGCCCTCGCCCTCCTGCTCACGCACATGGGAAACGATGTGCAGATCGCACACAACGGCGAAGAAGCCTTGAGTGTCGCCGCGCAATTCCGGCCCGATCTGATCTTGATGGACGTCGGCATGCCTCGACTGGATGGCCTGGAGGCGACGCGCCGTTTGCGCAAGACCGAATGGGGCCGCCGTGCTGCCATCGTCGCGCTCACGGGCTGGGGCCAGGAGGCTGACAAGCGCCGCTCGCACGAAGCGGGGGCCGATGATCACCTGGTGAAGCCAGTCGACCCGCAGGCGCTGGAGAGGGTTCTGGCCTCCGTCCCGGCTACGAGCGAGGGTCGCTGGCGCGCCTGAGGATCGCCGCGAGCTCGCGGGGGTCGGGCGGCTTGAGCAGGTGGCCGTCCATGCCCGCGGTGGCGCTGCGGGTACGCTCGCCTTCCAACCCCCACCCGGTGAGGGCCACGATGTGCATCTGGCGCCCCCATCCTTCCGCGCGGATCAGGCGCGTGGCCTCGACTCCATCCAGCAACGGCATGCCGATGTCCATGAAAACGACATCGGGACGGAAGCGCTGTGCACGCTCGACGGCTTGCAGACCGTCCACGGCGGTCAGCACTTCATGACCCTCCAGGCGCAGCAGAATCGCCAGCGAGCCTGCCGCATCGGTGTTGTCGTCGGCCACCAGGATGCGCAGCCGCTTCTGAGGGTTCGCCGCGGAGGCTACGGGGATCGCCCGCAGCGCCTTCTTCTCTTCCAGGGCGGGCAGCTGAATGACGACGCTGCTGCCGGCTCCGGAACCCGCATTACGCACACTCACGCTCCCCCCATGGAGCTGAACGAGACTGCGTACCAAAGCAAGGCCCACGCCGAGGCCGCCGTCGGTACGCGCTCGTTTGGCGCGCAACTCGGCGAACACATCGAAAGCGTGCTCGAGCGCTTCCGGCGGGATACCGCTGCCGCTGTCGACGATGGCCACGCTGATCTGCTTGCCTTCATGGCTCACGTTGATCGAGATGCTGCCGCCGGGCTCGGTGTAGTGCACGCTGTTGGCCAGCACATTGCTGACGACTTGAATGAGCCGATGCCGGTCCCCGTCGACGGCGAGGCTCTGGTCGACGGGCGCCACGACCAGCGCATGCTCGCGTGCCATGAGCGAATCACGGCAGGCTTCTACGGCGCGATCCACCACGTCCTTCACTTGCACGCGCTCACGCTGCAGCTCGATGGTTCCCTGATCGAGGCGGCTCAGGTCCAGCAGATCGTCGACCAGTCGCACGAGCTGGGTCATCTGGCGCGCCATGGCCGTTGCGGTCTGGCTGAGCGTCCGGTCCGGACCGCTGCGGCGCCGAACGATCTCGATCCCGTTGCGCAGTGAGGAAAGAGGATTGCGGAGCTCGTGGGCCAGCACCGCCAGGAAGGCGTCCTTCGCGCGTGCGTTGCTGGCAATCTCCGCCTCGGCCGCGCGCAGGCGCACGTTGGCGGTATGCCTTGCGCAATCGAGTGCGTTCAGGCGCTCGGCATGCGAGACGATTCCCGCCAGCAGCAGGCCGAGCGCGGCGAAGGTGATGACGGTGGCCTCGATCTGCTCTCCGTACAGAATGTTGGTGGTGCAGATCTGCACGACCACTGCGAGCGCGAACAGCAGGACGACGGACCAGATCAGCAGCCGCCGCGCGCTCTCACTTCCGGCCGCGCCGCTGGTCAGCAGTCGCACCCACCCGAGATCCGAACGGCGCAGCAGCACCCCGATGAACAGCGCCCCGAGAATGACTCCGGAATTGAGACTGACGTTGGCGTAGAGCCCCATCGCATAGAGGATCTTCAGGCTGAACGCGTAGGCGATCAGGACAGCCACGCAGAACAGGGCGCCCGCGGTGGCGAGGATAACGTAGAGGCTGTTCGCGACCCGGCTGCGGGCCTCGGAGATCAGCAGGCACACCGCGAGCATGGCGATTGCGAGCAACGCTGCGCCGGCGGTACGTCCCGGTCGCAGAAACTGTCCGGTCTGCTCGTGGAGGACAGCATCGGGAAACAGCCACCGATCCAGTCCCCAATCGGTGTCGAGCGCGTTCTGCCAGACGGTAGCGAGGACTACGGCGAGCGGAAGGAGCGCGCACAGGCGTGTAACGAGGCGGTAACGTTCCGCGGACGCGCTGCTGAGGCCCAGCGCGAGGGAGCACAGGCACAGACACACGGCCGTCAGCGGCTGAGTCGCACTCTGTCCGGGCAACCCACTCTTCAGCAACCCCACATCGAACTGCCAGCCGATCAGAACGAGGGCGCTCAGGAGGAAGGCACCTGCAGCTGCAACCCGCACGGGAAATTCGAGCACATCAAAGGACACTTCCGCCGCGCGCGCGGAATAGACTGCCATGAGAGAGAGATCTCCCCGATTCTCGTTCTGTAGAACCCCGTCTGGCGGTCTGTGCGGGCACTGGCGTGCCGGCCGGGAGCGATGCCCGGCAGGGGCATCCTATTACGGTTACCCGGCGGGAACCAGAAAATTCCTCAAGGTGCGAAGGCGGTGACGGTCTTGTACCCGGTGGCGGCCACTTTGAGACTCTGTCCGGAGGTGACCAGCCAACCCTGGGCATGGCCGATGTCGGCGCTGGCTCCGGGACTGATGTCGAAGGCGAAGGCCTTGGAGCGGTGCGCCTGCGGGTCGCGCACCTCGACCATCAAGGAGATGGGCTCGGTGGCTACATTGCGCAACGTCGCCACCATCCCCTGCCCCATCCATGCCGGCCGGAAGGAGACTCGCACCGGCAGATCCGGTTGCGTCGCCTGCGCGAGCGCCACATCCCGGGTCGCCAGCGCAGCCTGCTTCTCCTGGACGGCGACCTCGGCACGCGTGAGAGCTTCGCGCAGATCGAGGATCCGGCGCTCCTCCTGGGACAATTGGGTCTGCAGCAGCTGGCGCTGCTGGTCGAGCCATCCGGCGTAGGCGCCTGCCGCCACCGCCGCCCCCGCGACCAGAACCAAAGCCGCAATCAGCCCCAGGGGCTTGCGGGGTCGCGGGATCGTCGGCTCAGTGGCCTCTTGCGGGGGCGCTTCCATGGACACCTCAGCGGCGCATTCTATGCGCAACTGGAGCGCGGTCAGGAGCGCCACTGCGGGCATTTGCGGAGTCCGTCGCAACGCGAAGCGGCGCCGCGACGTACGGCCGTCCCCTGACACTGTGCTTGCGGCAGTCGCGGCATTCGTGCTCTGCTCTGTAACGCAGCCACTGTCTTGCCCCCATTGGAGACCCCTGGAATGGAAGCGCGCGAACTCCCCGAGCCGCAGCCGCAAGCTTTTGAGCTGGTGCTGCGCATCCGGCATCCCTCGATGGACCCCGAGGAGATTTCCGCCCAGCTGCAGATTTCCGCGGAGCATTGCTTCAAGGCGGGGGAACCGCGCAAGTCCGGCGCCGGCGGCTCGGTTTACACCGAGACTTATTGGCTCGCGACGCTCAACCCCGGCTGGTGGCCGGCGGACATCTCCGTTCACAGCTACATCCCCGGTCTGGCTCTCACTCCCACGAGCGGCGCGACCGAGACGCTGAGCGAGATGGCGAAGACCGTGCTGGGACGGGCGCTGTCGGTCTGCGCAACCCGCTTCATGCGGCCGCACCGCGATTTCTTTCGTCGCATCCAGTCCGAGGGCGGGCAGGTGCGTCTGCTCGTCGAGGTGAACACCGCCGCCGTGGGCGGCTTCACGTTGACGCCGGAGCTGGGGCGCGAGATGAACGCACTGGGTGTACCGATCGACTTCGAGTTTGCCCCGGCCTGACCGAGGCGGCGCGCGAGTGGCGCCCTGACGCGCCACATCCTCCTCACCGTCCACCTATCCCTCGCCCACCGTTGCCGGCTGGCTACAGCTCGATCGCTCCGCGCCCGAGCTCGATCACCTCGCCGCTCACGAAGATGCGCCGTTGGTCATCGACGTGCAGGTGCAGAAGCGAGGGCCGTCCGGTCTGTTCGCCCTGCGATATGCGGATGCGCCCCGGCACTGATCGTCCCATCGCCAGCCACCACCCACCGAAATTGGCGGCAGCCGAGCCCGTCGCGGGATCCTCCAGGGCGGTCACACCTTGCGTAAAGAAGAAGCGCGCCAGAGCAATGCGCAAGGGACGTCGCTAGGACTTCGTCTCCTTCGCCACCAGGTACTTCACGAGCGCAATGACCTGGTTAGGTCCACCTGCCGATCCCTGGGTGATCCGATACTTGCCATTGACGATGAGCGTGGGTGTCTGGTCGACCTGGTAGGCGATCACCTGGGCGTCGGCCTGTTTCATCTTCAGGTCGACGGTGAAGGATTTGGCGGTGGCCAGAAACTTATCGACCGGCACGCCGGTCAGGCGGTTGTAGACCTTCGCTGCATCCTCGATGGTCGGGAGCGGGCTCTTCAGCCGGTTGGGCGCGGCGAGAGTCGACAGCGGCGCATCCGTCGACTTCCAGACTTCCTCGTAGATGGCATCCTGCGTCTTGTCCACCAGCCCCAGCAGCTGCGCGGTCAGAAAGGCGCGTTGGAACATCGGCCAATCCTCGGCCACCTGAAAGGCCGCGGGCAGATATCTCATCTGCGCGTTAGCGGGCAGCTGGCGGCGCAGCTCCTTGATGTAGGGCTCGAAGGCGTTGCAGGCCGGACAGCCGTAGGAGAACACTTCCAGCACTTCGACCTTGCCCGGCGCGACCTGGGTGCGTTGCGCGGGATCGACCAGGAAGTAGTTCTTGCCCTCCACCCAGTTGTCGGCGGCCTGGGCGATCGAGACGGCGCCGAGCGCCAGCAGCAGAGCGAGGAGCGTAGATTTGAGCATGGGTTTGCGCACTTGCGGCCCTTCTTGAGGCTGGTGGATTCTGCTGTGCGGCCCCTGCGCTGCGCAAGCGGCCGCGACGATGGGCCCCGACAGTGGGCCATCACAATAGGCCCCGACAATGGGTTATCGTAGGGGAACTTCGAGGATCGAGGCGTGACCGTGTCCGACACCGCCTGGCGCTACCTGACGACTTTCTCCGACTTCCCCTCGGCGCAGGCGTTCGCGGATGCGTTCCTGGCCGATGGGATCGGCGTTCGGCTGATCTCCGAGGCACCGCTCCTCGGGCAGGCCTCTCCGGCCCGCGTGTTCGTGGAGTCGGCGCAATACCATCGCGCCCAGTGGATCATGTCCCAGAGCGCCATGAGCGATGAGGAGCTGACGCTGCTCTCCGGCCATGTGCCTGCGGCTGACTGACAGCGGGCCGGGTGTGCCAACGGGGCTCTCGCGGAGCTGATCTTGTCATTTCCCTATCTGCAGGATCTGGTGAGGGCCGCCACCGGCATCAACGTGCCGCTGCCCCTGCCCACCTTCGGGCTGTGCGTGCTGGGGGCCGCGGCCACGGCCATCCACGTCGCGAAGCTCGAAGTGCGCCGCCGGCACCGCAGCGGCCAGATCGGGCTTGCGGTGCGCCCTGTCCGTCGGGACGGTCAGCGCATCGAGGTCGCGATCCCCCCGGAGGAGCTGGTCGTGGACTTCGGGCTGATGATCACACTCGCGGGCATCGTCGGCGCACGGATCTTCTCGATGCTCGAAGTCCCGCGTGACTTCCTTGCCGACCCGTGGGGCCTGATCTTCTCGCGCCAGGGATTCAACTTCTTTGGCGGCCTGGTGTTCGGGGTCCTCGGCGGAATGCTCTACTTCCGCCGGCATCGACTGCCGGTGCTCGCCACCTGTGACGCCTTCGCCCCGGCGATGATGCTCGGATATGCGCTCGGCAGAGTTGGCTGCCAGCTCGCGGGCGACGGCGATTGGGGCATACCGGCGAACATGGCGCTGAAGCCGCACTGGCTGCCCACGCTCCTGTGGGCCCAGACCTACGACCATAACGTCATCGGGCAGACCCTCGCCCCGCCGGGCGTCTATCCCACACCCCTGTACGAGATTGCGATGGGACTCCTCGCGTTCGCCATTCTGTGGTGGCTGCGCAAGCTCCCGATGCGAGCCGGGTGGCTGTTCAGCGTGTACCTGCTGCTGTGCGGACTGGAGAGGTCCGCGATCGAGCTGATCCGCGTCAATCCCCGGATCGACCTGCTGGGCATCGAGCTCACGCAGGCGCAGATCATTGCCGGCGGGCTCGTCGTGCTCGGCGCGGTTGGGATCGCTGTTGGCCTGCGCAGATCCGCTTCGTCCTCGCCGGCGCCCTCCTGAACAGCAGTGTTTCTTTGGGCTATGATCCAACGCGAACTGCAGCGACGACAGGGGCATGAGATGGACGACAACACACTGAACCGGCGGCAGATTCTCGGCGGCATGGCGGCGGCAGGCGCGGCCGGCCTGCTGGGCGCCGCGGGAACGCGCGAGGCTGGCGCCGCAGAAGCTCCTGATGTCGGATCGGCGCAGGCGCCGACGATCACGGACGTGAAAGGCAAGGTTGCCTATATCACCGGCGCCTCCAGCGGCATCGGCCTCGGGATCGCCCGCGTGTTCTACGAGGCGGGCATGAAGGTCGCCATCGGCTATCTCAACGAGATGCACATCGGCGATGCGCTCGAGCATTTCCCCGCCAACGATCCACGGGTGTTCGCGATCAAGCACGACGTCATGGAGCGCGACAGCTGGGACGGCGTCGCCACCGAGATCGAAAGAAAGCTGGGCGCGGTCCACATCCTGGTGAACAACGCCGGCGTCGGCCTGCAGGCGCCCGCCAGCACCGGCACGTACAAGGACTGGGAATGGGGCGTGGGCGTGAATTTCTGGGGGCCCATCTATGGCATCCACACCTACGTGCCCCGCATGCTGGCAGCCAAGCAGGGCGCGCAGATCGTCACCACGACTTCCACCAGCGGCATCCTTCCGGGAAGCGGCGCCGGCATCTACACGGTCTCCAAGATCGCCGCGGTGGGACTGATGGAAGAGCTGCGCTTGGAGCTGCGCAATACCAACATCGGCACCTCCTGCTTCGTGCCGGGCCTCACGGCGACCAACATCGGCCAGAGCGAGAGCTACCGGCCCGCGGCATTGAAGAACGACGGGCCGCCGGCCGTTGCGCCGGGCGCGCAGCCGCGGCGTGCCCCGCCCGCAGGTGCGCAACGCCCTCGCCGGCCGCCCACTGCGGGCGCGGCCGCTACTCCAGCGGCGGCCAGACCGATGGACCCGCTGGTGGCCGCCCGCTTCGTGCTCGACGGAATTCTGCACAATGACCTGTACATCGTCGCCGAACCGGAATATCGGCTGGGCGTGGAGGCTCGCTGCAACGCGCTGTTGGAATCGATGCACCCCTTCAAGCCGCTGCCTGAGCAGATGACCCACAACCCCAGGCTGTATCGCACCGACATCTATTTGCAGGAAGTGGCGCATCGCAAGGCCACGCAGACGAGGGACATCGAGGGAACCTGATCGAAGGAGGATGGCGCATGCACGGACATTCACGCATCTGGCTCGGCGCGCCGCTGCTGGCATTGGCAGGTTGCGCCACGAATTGGAATGACCCCGCCGCTCTGGAGCGCACGCGGGTGCAGCCGCTGGGACCCAACGAGTACCGGGTCTCCTGCAGCGACTCGCCCAGCTTCTGCGACGCGCCGGCCAAGCAGAGCTGCCCGAACGGCTACGAGGTGACCGGCCGCTCGGTCGAGCCTTCCGCCTACGGCCGCACGACACTGCATATCAAGTGCCATTGAGCGCCGTGAGGCTCCTTCAGAGCGCCGCTCGAGAGACCCCGGGCAGAAGGTGTGCACCTGGCACTTTCAGGCGAACCGAGTAGAGCGCGTCGAGACAGCACAGAAACAACTGCCGCAGATCGCTGCCCCCGAAACACAGGTTGAAGCAGATCGGATCGATCCGATATAGGCCCTGCAGCGGCTGCGGAGTCTGGGACATGGCGCTGATCACGGTCGCCCGGCGGCTGAAGTTCGGGTCCGAGAAATAGATTCCGCCGTCGGAGTGCACGGCAAGGTCGTTGGGCCCGTTGAGCTCCAGATCGGCGTAATGGGAGGCCATGACTTCGTAGCCGCTGCCGTCGTCGTGCATCCGTACTATGCGGTGAGTAACGCGAAGGCCTGCCACCGGCGCGTGCATCGCTGCAATGGAGCATCCCGCTGGAGTGCCCGACGATCCCGCGGATATCCTCGAGCGGCTCGCCCTTGTACGCGCTAACCAGCGACTCCCAGTTGCTCCCGTCCTCGAGCATTCGCACCAGCGCCTGCTCAGTGCCGGCGCTCCCGAGCAGCCTGCCTTCGCAGTCATAGCGGACCAGCGTGCTCGCGGAGAAACCTTGGCGGAATACTCGCTCGTTGCGATTGCCGCTCAACTCATGAACCCAGCCGCCCACGCAGAACGCGAGGCGCGCCGCGCGCCAGTTGTAGGCGAGCGCAGTCACCGGTCCGTCGGCCTGATGGATGAGCACCGGATCGTGGCGCGAGGACACGACCTCTTCCAGCTCGGGCTCCTTTTTCGACCATTGCAGCACTGGAGATCAAACTCTGCTTCGCGAACGGCCGCTGCGATACGACCCTGTGGCTTCGTCTCGAAGCCTTCCCCTAGACTAGCGCATCGTATCCAGCTGCTGAAACGCCGACGATGCACAGCTCCGTTGCTTCTTCCCCGGCGAGCGTCGTGTGGCCCGGCGCAGCGCGCGGCTGGGCGGTGGCCGCACTGCTAGCACTCGCCTCCATCGGCTCGCAGTTCGATCGCACGGTCATCAACCTCATGGTCGAGCCGCTCAAAGCCGCGTTCACCCTCGACGACACCCACTTCGGGATGCTTCAGGGGGTGGCGTTCGGCATTTTCTACGTGATCGCCTGCGTGCCGATCGGCCGGCTGGCCGATCGGTACCAGCGGCGCCTGATCCTTGCCACCGGCATCGGCCTGTTCAGCGTTTTCGCCTGCCTGTCGGGGCTGGCGCGCAGCTACACGCAGCTGTTTCTGACCCGAATCGGGGTTGCTGTCGGTGAGGCGAGCCTCACCCCCGCGGGCCTGTCGATGCTCAGCGACCTGTTTCCGCCGCAGCGGCTCGGGCGTCCCGTGAGCTTCTTCTTCATGAGTGCCCCGGTTGGCCAGGGCCTGGCGTTCATTATCGGCGGGGGCCTGCTGCAATGGCTATCGACGCCCGCAGCCCTGCACAGTGTCAGCCTGGGTGGTCTGGCGCCGTGGCAGGCCGCCTTCATCATCGTGGGGCTGCCCGTCGTGCTGCTGGTGCCGCTCTTCGTGCTGCAGAAAGAGCCTGCCCGGCTCGGCCCCGGCGGAGCGACGCCCCTGCCGGTGCGGGAGGTCCTGGCTGTCATCCGTGCGCGCGCCGGCGCGCTCGTGCCGATGTTTGCCGGGTTCGCCATGGTGAATTTGGTGTCCTATACCTTTTTCATCTGGACGCCCGCCTTCCTGCAGCGCACCTATCACTGGAACCCGGCTCAGATCGGGGTGACCTTCGGACTGATGCTGATCGTGTTCGGAAGCGGCGGGGTGTACTTCTCCGGCGCGCTCAGCGATCGGCTCGCGGCGCGCGGCCATCTCGACGCGCACCTCAAGGTCGCCGCCTTCGGCTTCGTTGGTTGCGGCCTGTTCGGCGCACTCGCGCCCCTTATGCCGAGCGCCCCACTGGCGATGCTGCTGCTGGCGCCCGCGCTCTTCCTGAGCATGATGCCGTATGCGTGCGCCGGCACCGCCATCCAGCTGATCGTCCCCAACCGGGCACGAGCCCAGCTCACCGCGCTGTATGTGACGTTCACGACCCTCGTGGGATTGTTCTTCAGCTCCGTCGTGGTCGGATTGATCACCGATCGGGTGTTCAGCAATCCGGCTGATGTCCGCTACTCGCTGGCCATCGTGGTCGCGGCGGCCGCGCCCCTGATGTTCGTGTTGCTGCTGGTGGCCTTCCGCCCGTACCGCCAGTTGCGCCAGGCCCCCTGATCAAGGCGGCCGGCGGCGACGGGCGCCGTTGCGGCTGCGCACGGCGCCGGCGCCCCCGCTCAGAAGCGATCCGTGATCGGTGTCCTGACGAACCCCGGCGGATAATCCTCGACCTCGTTGCCGACGATCGTGTATTCCTTGCGGCGGCCGCTGAAGCGGCCCTCCAGCTCCATGTAAGACTGCGGATCGAACAACGGTGTCGCACTCATGCCGCGGATGCCCGTGGCATCCTGCTTGTCGCAGGTGTACAGACAACCCTGCTGAGCGAAGTTCTTCTTGCCGTGCTCCAGCATGCCGTCCATGGCGGCTTTCAGCAGATAGTGCATGGTCAGGAAGTTGTAGCCGAGCGGATAGATCTCCTCCACGCTGACCTCGGGCACACCGTCGCGACCGGCGACGTCCGGATACATCTTCCAGCCGGGCACCTGGCGCGCGACGTAACGAGCATCGTCCAGGTTGTTCAGCTTCACCACCGTGGTCATCTGCGCTCCCAGCTCCACGGCCCTGCGGCATCGCTCGATCCCTTCATCCAGCTCCGTCTTCGGATCGGCATTCGTCCTGGCGATGAGAATGCAGTCCGTGCCCTCCAGCGCGGCGAGCGCCGCCTTGACTTTCTCGTAGTAGCGCTCGCGCGGGAGCAACCGTGTCGACTCTTCCATGTCACCGGAATCTTCCAGCTGCAGCGCGCTGGCTCCTGCACGCACCATGCGCTTGCACGCCCGGTACACGGCCAGCGGGCCACCGTAGCCGTTCTCGATGTCCGCCGCCAGGGGGAGCGGTGAGGTCTGGCTGATCCGGCTGGTGATCCATTCGATATCCGTCAGGTTGGTGAAGCCGTAATCCAGCACGCCATTCATGGCGATCGAGACCTCCCCGCCGCTGAGCATCATCGCCGGAAAGCCCACCATCTCGACCGCGCGGGCCGATGCGCAGTCGTACACACACGGAGCCACGACACACGCCGTGGATTCCTGCAGAAGTCGTCGCAAGGATTTCTTGGCCATCGACCCATACCTCGAGCTGACTGAAGAGCTACCTATATCACGGGCGCCGTCAACGGCTCCCCGCGCATGAATGCGTCGAGATTGCGCAGGATGAGATCGGCCATCTGGGCTCGAACCTCCTCGGTCGCGCTTGCAATGTGCGGCGTCAGCACGACACGCTCGCTGGCGCGCAAGGCTTCCGGCACGTACGGCTCGTCCTCGAAGACATCCAGAGCGGCCCCCTGGAGCTTGCCTGTGGCCAGTGCCGCAGTGAGCGCCAGTTCATCGACGATTGAGCCGCGCGCGACGTTGACCAGGTAGCCCTGGGGTCCTAGCGCATCGATCACCGAGGCGCCCACGAGGTGATGCGTCGACTCGTTCGCAGGGCAACAGATCACGAGGACGTCCGAGGCCCGTGCCAGGTCGACCACCCCGGCGTGAAAGGGATACGGAACGCTCTTGCGCCGTGGACCGCTGTAGGCCACCGGACCGAAGGGCGCCAGGCGCCGGGCAATGGCCGATCCGATCTCCCCCAGCCCCAGGATGCCGAAACGCCGGCCGCTCACCTTGCGAGCCAGGGGCCAGCTGCGCTGGCCCCACTCGCCGCGCCTCACAAAGGCATCCGCCGCCGGTATGGCCCGCAGCACTCCGATGACCAGTCCCACCGCCAGGTCCGCCACATCCTCGGCCAGCACACCGGGAGTCCTCACTACGCGCACCCCGCGAGCCCGGGCCAACGAAAGATCGACCTTGTCGACCCCGACACCGTTGATCGCGATGATGCCCAATGCGGGCCGGGCCGCCATGAGCTCATTCGGGCAACCGATGTGCCCACCGGTCACGACCGCTCTGACCGCGGCCGCACGTTGCTCGAGCATTTGCTGCTGCGCGGGAACGGGCAGCTCGAACCAGGGGATGACCTCGAATCGATGGGCGAGCTCGCTCTCCAGATGCGCGGAGAAAGGACAGAGCTGGAGCGCGATCGCGCGCTGCTCACTCATCGCCGGGCCCCCGGCTCGCTGGGCTTGGGAGGGGATCAGGCGTGGGTCGGAATCGAACCGGCATAGACGGCTTTGCAGGCCGCTGCATGACCATTCTGCCACCACGCCATCAAAATCAAGAAGCCCCGCAGGTGCGGCCTCCGGGGCTTCGCTAGCACATTCTCGGAAGCGTCGGGCGAGCGCGGCGCACTCGCGGGATCCAGGCAGGACCCTGAACGCTCCATCAGATTGATAATACAGAAAAATCGCTCGAACGCCTAGCAACGTGCCGGACTGCTCCGAAAGTGGAGCAGCTGTCGCGCGGTGCGGCAATGGCCCGCGCGCGGCACCTCAGAGCGCATCCGCACACCCATGGTGTCCGCAGCGCGAGAGGCCGTTCAAATGTCGCGCTCGTTGCAATTGACTCAACCCTGCGGACACGCCAGATTGAGCGGCGCGCGTCCCAACAAGGACGCGCAGTCATCGAGCGCACGGACAGCACGCGAAGCGACGCATTGTTGGCCATCACCGTGAGCTTGATCTGCGTCGCGAGAGCGTGCGAATCACCAGTGCGACGGGGCACGGCAGCAGGGATCGCCGCTGATGCAGCGCCCCCGCGGGAGACGGTCCGGCGGCTCACGGCGCACGCAGCCAGGTCCGCAGGACAGGCCCACCGCCCATTGCGAAACTTTTACCTAGTGATTACAAAATCTTATTGTATCTTTATGATGCTGAATCTAGCGTCAGGTAAAATAGCTCCACGGATGCAACAGGTCAGCGCTTGGCAAGCACGGAGTGCGTGAAGAAATCTTTACATTTGAGGTCTTGTGTCAAGCGCAGGTTGGGATTTCAAGTGATCGTGCGTTGTTACGTTGCCGTGGTGGGTTCTTGCGAACTCCCACGGCCTGCGGAAGTCGATGTCACGTGTGTTTTGGTCGGTGATCCGCGCGTTACCGCGCGGGTAGTCGGATTAATGTATCGTTCGCCACTCGCAAACGCAGCGCCCCCCTCGAGTGGCCTTCGGAAGTCGTGAGCTCGCGTGAGGTGAGGCTTCTGCGGGCCCGCTTCGTGTTGTGTGTTGCGCCAGGGCGCGGTGTCCGCTGAACAGGGTGTCAGGTTGATTGCGGTGAACATGTGGTGAATGAACAAGAAAGCGAGTCCTCTGCGCTCGGCCGGCTGTGGAGTCTGGTGCGCCGGCGCAAGATCGCGGTCATCGTGCTGGCGCTCGCACTCGGGCTGACATTCCTGGTGGTGAGTCACATCATTCACCCGCCGGAGCAGCGCTTCAACGGACGCTTCCGCGGAGGCGGCGGCGGCTTCCGCCGCAACGGCAACAACAACAATCCGGACCAGGCGGTCGCGGTGTCGACTGCCACGGTGAGCATGGGCGACATCCAGATTCGGATCCCGGCGCTGGGAACGATCACGCCGCTCGCCACCGTGACGGTGCGCTCCCAGATCAGCGGTCAGCTGCAGAAGATCGCCTTCAAGGAGGGCCAGCTCGTCAAGCAGGGCGAGTTCCTTGCGCAGATCGATCCGCGCCCCTACGAGGCGAGCCTGGCGCAGGCTCAAGGCACGTTGCGCAAGGATCAATCGCTGCTTGCGGATGCCCGGCTGGACCTGAAGCGCTTCGAGGAGCTCATCAAGGAAGACTCGGTGGCGCAGCAACAGCTGGATACGCAACGCGCGTTGGTGGAGCAATACGAGGGAACGATCGAGGCGGATCAGGCGCAGATCAAGACCGCACAGCTCAATCTGGCCTACTGTCACATCACCTCGCCGGTCACCGGGCGTATCGGCTTGCGCCAGGTGGACGAGGGCAACTACGTCACACCGGGAGACGCCAACGGCATCGCAGTGGTGACGCAGCTGCAGCCCATCACGGCGATCTTCGCCATTCCGGAGGACAACGTCGGCCCGATCATGCAACGGCTGCGCAGCGGCGCGCAGCTGCGGGTGGAAGCCTACGACCGCGGCAACGCCAACAAGCTCGCGGTGGGCAAGCTGCTGACCGTCGACAATCAGATCGACGTGACGACCGGGACGGTCAAGCTGCGCGCACAATTCGATAACCAGGATAGCGCGCTGTTCCCGAACCAATTCGTCAACATCCAGCTGCTGCAGGATACGTTGCGCGACCAGATTCTCATGCCGACGGCGGCAGTGCATCGAGGCGCGCCCAACGGCGTCAACAGCACCTTTGTATACCGCATCAAGGACGACAGCACGGCGGCTGTCGTGCCGGTGAAGCTGGGGGTCGCTGACGGTGAGACCGTAGGCGTGCTCTCGGGCGTGTCGGTGGGTGATGTCGTCGTGACCGAGGGGGGCGATCGCTTGCGCGACGGCGCGCAGGTGGAACTGCCGGCGAACACTCCTGTTCACAGTGCGCCAAAGGAGGCAGCTGCAACAGGCGGCAAACACCGCGGCAACGGCGGCTTCCGTCGCGGTTCCGGGGTGAATTCCTTCCGCCCGCGATGAAGACAGGCGTGTTCCGCGCAAAGCTCGCCGGGGAAGGCGCATGAATCCTTCACGCATTTTCATTCTTCGGCCGGTGGCGACCTCGCTGCTGATGATTGCGATTCTCGCCGTCGGCCTCATCGCCTACACCACCCTGCCCTTGTCCGCGCTGCCCGAGGTCGCCTACCCGACCATTCAGGTGCAGACCTTCTATCCCGGAGCGAGCCCCGAGGTCATCACTTCCGCCATCACGGCCCCCCTGGAGAAGCAGTTCGGGCAGATGCCCGGGCTCACCCAGATGGCCTCGACGAGCTCCGCGGGAGCCTCCGTCATCACGTTGCAGTTCGACCTGTCGCTCGATATCGATATCGCCGAGCAGGAAGTCCAGGCCGCCATCAGCGCGGCGCAGGTGCTGCTGCCGCAGGACCTCCCGGCTCCGCCGATCTATGCCAAGGTGAACCCGGCCGATGCCCCGGTATTGAGTCTGGGCATCACCTCCGCGGTCATGCCGCTGACGCAGGTGGAGGATCTCGCCGATACGCGCATCGCGCAGAAGATCGCGCAGACCAAGGGTGTGGGCGTGGTGAGCATCACGGGGGGCCAGCGTCCGGCGGTGCGTGTCGTCGTCAACGCGCGGGCCATGGCCGCCTACGGCCTGAACCTCGATGACCTGCGGACCACCATCAACGTCGCCAACCAGAACGGCCCGAAGGGCACGCTCGACGGCCCGGCTCTCTCATATACGATCAACACCAACGATCAGCTCAAGAGCGCCGAGGAGTACGCCAACATCGTGGTGGCCTACAAGAACGGCTCACCGGTGCGCTTGCGCGATGTGGCCAGTCTGGTCGAGAGCGCCGAGAACACCAAGCTCGGCGGCTGGATGAACGCCACGCCCGCGCTGATCGTGAATGTGCAGCGCCAACCCGGGGCGAACGTCGTCGATGTCGTGAATCGGATCATGGCCCTGTTGCCGGAGCTGCGCACCTCGCTCCCCGCGGGCATCGAGCTCACCGTACTCACGGACCGCACGATCACGATCCGCGCCTCGGTGCGGGATGTGCAGTTCGAGCTCACGCTCGCGGTCATCCTCGTGGTGCTCGTCATCTACCTGTTCCTGCGCAACATTCCAGCGACCATCATTCCCAGCCTGTCGGTGCCGCTGTCCCTCGTCGGCACCTTCGCCATCATGTGGCTCGCCGGCTTCAGCCTGAACAACCTGTCGCTGATGGCGCTGACGATCGCCACCGGATTCGTCGTCGACGATGCCATCGTGATGATCGAGAACATCGCCCGGTACATCGAGCAGGGCGAGCGGCCGCTCGATGCCGCCCTGAAAGGCGCAGGCCAGATCGGTTTCACCATCATCTCCCTCACGGTATCGCTGATCGCGGTGCTGATCCCGCTGCTGTTCATGCAAGATGTGGTCGGGCGGCTGTTCCGCGAGTTCGCCGTGACGCTGGCCGTCACCATTCTGATCTCAGCCGTCGTCTCCCTGACCCTGGTGCCGATGCTGTGCGCGAAGCTGCTGAAGCACCAACCCTCCGGCAAATCCGGCCCGCACCAGTCCGGCAAATGGTTCACGGCGGTCGTTGACTGGTACGGGCGCAAGCTGACCTGGGTGCTGGATCACCAGCGCCTCACGCTGCTGGTGGCGATCGGCACGCTGGTGGTCACCGCCGGCCTGTACATCCTGATCCCGAAAGGCTTCTTCCCCGACCAGGACACCGGTCTCATCCAGGGCGTGTCGGATGCGACCGAGTCGGTGTCGTACGCGGCGATGGCCGAGCGGCAGCAGGCGCTCGCGCAGGTGATTCTCAAGGACCCGGCAGTCGAGAGCCTCTCCTCGTTCATCGGCATCGACGGCAACAACGTCACTTTGAACAGCGGCCGGTTTCTGATCAACCTCAAGCCCGCCGACGACCGCAAGGCATCGGTGGATGACGTCATCCGCCGCCTGCGGCAGGAAACCGCCAACATCCCCGGCATTACGCTGTACATGCAGCCGGTGCAGGATCTGACGCTCGACAATACCGTCAGCCGCACTCAGTACCAGTTCACCATGGAGAGCGCGGACGCTGCCACACTGTCGACCTGGGCACCGAAGCTCGTGACCGCGTTGCGCCAGCGCAGCGAGCTCCAGGAAGTGACCAGCAACCAGGAGGACAACGGGCTCGCGCTATCGGTCGTCATCGACCGTGACAGCGCCGCTCGGCTGGGCGTGAGCGTCGGCACTGTCGATAACGCGCTGTACGACGCGTTCGGCCAGCGCATCGTGTCTACCATCTTCACCCAGGCCAACCAGTACCGCGTGATACTCGAGGCCAATCCGCAACACTACAACTCGATCGACTCGCTGGCTTCCCTGTATGTGCCTTCGGCGGCCGGCGGCCAGGTGCCGCTGTCGGCGATTGCCAAGGTGTCCGTCCAGACTCGCCCGCTGCTCATCAATCACATCGCCCAGTTCCCGGCGACCACCGTGTCGTTCAACCTGGCCGAGGGCGCCTCGCTCGGCGCCGCTGTCAAGGCGATCGAGACGACCGAGGCTCAGATGGGGCTGCCCAGCAGCATTCACACGACCTTCCAGGGTGCGGCGCTGGCCTTCCGCAACAATCTCACCAACGAGCTGCTGCTGCTGCTGGCAGCCGTGCTCGTGATGTACATCGTGCTGGGCGTGCTGTACGAGAGCTTCATCCACCCGGTCACGATTCTCTCCACGCTCCCCTCCGCCGGTATCGGCGCCCTGCTCGCACTCATCATGGCGGGCGACGATCTGACCATCATCGCGCTGATCGGCATCATCCTGCTGATCGGCATCGTCAAGAAAAACGCCATCCTGATGATCGACTTCGCCATCGACGCGGAGCGCAACCAGGGCCTGCCGCCACGCGAAGCCATCTACCAGGCGTGTCTGCTGCGTTTCCGGCCGATTCTCATGACCACGGTGGCGGCGATCTTCGGCGCTCTGCCGCTCATGTTCGGCACCGGCACGGGCTCGGAGCTGCGCCATCCCCTGGGAGTGAGCATCGTGGGCGGCCTGTTGCTGAGCCAGGTGCTGACGCTGTTCACCACGCCGGTGATCTACCTGGCCTTCGACCGGCTCTCCAAGCGCACCCAGCGGCGGCTGGATCCGGAGTCCGGCAGCGCGGACCTTGCGGATAATCCCGCATGAACATTTCCGCGCCGTTCATCAAGCGACCGGTAGCGACCATACTGCTCACCTTCGGCGTCGCTTTGAGCGGTACCGCCGCCTTCACCCTGCTCCCGGTGGCGCCGCTCCCGAAGATCGACGTGCCGGCGATCTTCGTGCAGGCCTCACTACCGGGGGCGAGCCCGGAGAGCATGGCGGCCACGGTCGCCACGCCTCTGGAGCGCCACCTGGGGGCGATCGCGGACGTCGACGACATGACGTCCAACAGCACCGTCGGCAACAGCCGCATCCAGCTCACCTTCGGCGTGGATCGCGACATCGAAGGCGCCGCGCGCGACGTCCAGGCGGCGATCGTCGCCGCACATGCGGACCTGCCCTCGGCGCTGACGCACAATCCGTCCTATCGCAAGATCAACAGCTCGAACTTCCCCGTTTTGCAGCTGGCCATGACCTCGGATGTGCTCACCCAGGGGCAGATCTACGACGCCGCCGATGCGGTCATCTCCCAGCGCCTGTCGCAGATCAAAGGGGTCGGGGCGGTGAACGTGAGCGGCTCCGCCCTGCCGGCAGTGCGCGTGGACGTCAATCCGCTGGCCCTGTCGAAGTACGGCATCGGCCTGCAGGACATCCGGGCGGCAATCTCCAACGCCAATGCCAATGCGCCCAAGGGGGCCATCGAGACCGACAAGCTGCGCTACCAGATCTACACGAACGACAACGCACGCGATGCGGATACCTACCGCAATCTGATCATCGCCAACCGCAACAACAACATCGTGCGTCTCGGGGATGTCGCTACGGTCACCGACATGCAGGACGGGGCCACCGAGAACAGCCGTACCTACGGGCTCTACAACGGCAAGGCGGCCATCGGCGTGCAGGTCGTGCAGCAGCCTGGGGCCAACATCATCGACGTCGTGGACGCGGTGCGGGCGGAGATCCCGATCCTGAAGACACAGATCGATCCGAAGATCGACCTGGTGGTGACCTCGGACCGCTCCCTCACCATCCGTGGCTCGCTGCATCAGGTGGAGCAGACGCTCGTGGTCGCCATCGCGATGGTCATCTTCGTCGTATACCTGTTCCTGCGCAGCTCGCGCGCGGCACTGATTCCGGCGGTGGTCGTTCCGGTCTCCCTGGTCGGCACGTTCGGCGCGATGTACCTGCTCGGCTACACGCTGGATAACTTCTCCCTGATGGCGCTGACCATCGCGACCGGGTTCGTGGTCGATGACGCCATCGTGGTGATGGAGAACACCACCCGACACATCGAGGCAGGCATGCCCCGCATGCGCGCGGCCCTCAGGGGTGCGCAGGAAGTGGGCTTCACAGTCGTCTCGATGAGCCTGTCGCTGGTGGCCGTGTTCATTCCGTTCATGGTCCTGGGTGGGATCCTGGGCAGGCTGTTCCGCGAGTTCACCGTCACCCTGTCGGTATCGATCCTGATCTCGCTGGTCATCTCGCTCACCACCACACCCATGCTGTGTGCCTGGGTTCTCGACAAGAACCGCGAGGCGCAGCGCTCCTCGCGGTTCGCCGCAGCCTTCGAGCGGGGCTTTCAGTCTCTGCGGGCCGACTACGAGAGATCCCTCGACTGGGCCCTACGCCATCGCCGGCTGATGATGCTCTCGCTGCTGGCGACCATCGTGCTGAACGTGTACCTGTACATCGTCGTGCCCAAGGGCTTCATGCCTCAGCAGGATACCGGCCAGCTGCAGGGCGGCATTCGTGGCGATGCCGCGGCGTCCTTTCTGCTCATCAAGGACAAGCTGATCCAGGTTGCCAAGATGCTCAACGCCGACCCTGCCGTGGCCAGTGTCATGGGGTCGGTGGGTGGCGCGGGGTTCGGCCCCGGCGCCGGCGCCAGCGCCAACGTCAGCATCACCCTGAAGCCTCTCTCCCAGCGCAAAGCCTCGGCGGACGATGTGATCAACCGGCTGCGGCCCCAGCTGGATAAAGTGAGCGGCGTGCGCGTATTCCTTCAGGCCCAGCAGGATCTCGGCAACGGCGGGGGCGGCCGCGGTGCCAACTCCGAATATCAGTACACCTTGCTGGGCGATGACCTGAGCGAGCTGCGCACCTGGTCGCAGAAGCTGCGCGTCGCTCTGCAGGATGTGCCGGAAGTCACCGATGTCGACACCGACCTGCAGCCCGGTGGGCTCGAGACCGACCTGGTCGTCGATCGCGATGCCGCCTCGCGGCTGGGACTGACCGAGAGCCAGATCGACAGCTCGCTTGGAAACTCCTTCGCGCAGTCCCAGGTGTCGACGATCTACAACCCCGACAGCCCACAGCAGTATCACGTCGTGATGGGCCTGCAGCCCCAGTTCATGATGCACCCTGAAGTGTTGGACAAGCTCTATGTGAGCACTTCCGGTGGCGCAGTGAGCGGCACTCAGGCGACGCAAGCGGTTGCCGGCACGACGGTATTCAAGTCCTCGGCGCGCACCTCTTCCAACGCTGCCAGCTCCGCGGCGAGCGTTGCGAACGATGTCGCACGCAATCTCGCCGCCAACTCCCTCGCGAACAGCGGGCGCGGCAATACCTCTACTGGCTCCGCGGTGAGCACGGCAAAAGAGACGGTCGTACCCTTCTCTGCGTTCAGTCACTTTCTGGGGGCGACGACACCCCTCGGTGTCGCCCATACCGGAACCTCGGTCTCCACTTCCATCTCGTACAACCTGCCCGAGGGGGTGTCGATCGGTGCCGCGCAAGCGGCCATCGAGCGCACCATGAACGAAATCCACATGCCGGCGACGATTCACGGGAGCGCCTACGGCACCGCACGCCTCTTCCAGCAAAGCACCAGCACCACGCCCCTGCTGCTGCTCTCGGGCATTCTGGCGATCTACATCGTGCTGGGAATGCTCTACGAGAGCTACAGTCAGCCCCTCACGATCCTCTCCACATTGCCCTCAGCCGGCCTCGGGGCCCTGGTCGCGCTGCTGGCGACCAACACCGAGCTGAGCATCATCGCCTTCCTCGGCATTCTGCTGCTGATCGGCATCGTCAAGAAGAACGCCATCATGATGGTGGATTTCGCGCTGGATGCGGAGCGCACGCTCGGACTGGACCCGTTCCAGGCCATCAAGCGCGCTTGCTCATTGCGCTTCCGGCCGATCATGATGACGACCTGTGCAGCCATCGCCGGTGCCATGCCGCTTGCGCTTTCTCACGGTGACGGCACCGAAATGCGCCGCCCGCTGGGTATCTCGATCGTCGGCGGCCTGATCGTGAGCCAGCTGCTCACCGTCTACACGACTCCGGTCGTCTATCTGTACATTCACCGTTACTGGAAACGTCACAGGAAGCCCAAGGAAAGTCCCCCACCCATGCTCGATGCCGGCCAAGCGAACCAGACCGTATGACCCCCATCGCCCGCGGACTTCTCTATGCTTGTGCGTGTGCGCTGCTGAGCGCGTGCGCGGTAGGCCCCAATTATCACCGGCCACGGATCACTCCTGCCGCCGGCTTCAAGGAGCTCGGCGACTGGAAGCCCAGTGAGCCCGCCGATGCGCTCACCCGGGGGCCCTGGTGGGAGATCTTCCACGATGACGTGCTGAATCAGCTCGAAGCCCAGGTGGAGGTCTCCAACGAAAACGTCAAGGCCGCCGCCGCCGCGTACGAACAGGGGCTGGCCTTGCTGAGCCAGGCGCGCGCCGGCTACTGGCCGACGGTCTCCGCAAGTGCCTCACGGCTGCGTACCGTCACCGGTAGCAGCAGTGGCGGCGCCGGTCCTGTGGGCGGAGCGTCCAGCTTCGGCACGGTGTTCGGACGTCCCCAGACCACCAACAGCGTCGGCATCAGGGGTGACTGGACGATCGACGTATGGGGCGAGATCCGCCGCAATGTCGAGAGCAGCCGCGCCAGCTCGCAGGCCAGCCAGGCAGCGCTCGCGAGCGCCAAACTGTCCGAGCAGGCGGCGCTCGCGACTGCCTACTTCGAGCTGCGCACCCAGGACCAGCTCAACATCATTCTCAACGACATCGTCGCGGCGCAGGAAGCGTCGCTGAAGATCACGGAGAATCGCTACAAGGTGGGCGTCGCGGCACGGGCTGACGTCGTCACCGCACAAACTCAGCTGCTGACCAGCCAATCCGAGCAGATCAACGCGCAGATTCCCCGGGCCACCCTCGAGCACGCCATCGCCGTGCTGATCGGCAAGGAGCCGGCTGCGTTCTCTGCAGCTCCCGCGCCCATTCGGTCCGACGTACCGACGGTCCCTCCCGGGGTGCCCTCGGAGCTGCTCGAGCGCCGGCCGGACGTCGCCGAAGCGGAGCGCAAGGTCGCGGCCGCTAATGCGCAGATCGGTGTGGCAGAGACTGCGTTCTTCCCCACGCTCACGTTGACCGGGTCCGATGACTACACCGGCAACACGCTCAGCAGGCTGATCCGCGCATCCAACCGCGTCTGGTCGATCGGCCCGGAGCTCGCGGCGACGATTTTCGATGGCGGCCTGCGGCACGCGCAGGTCCGGCAGGCGAAGGCGGCCTACCAGGAAAGCGTGGATACCTACCGCCAGACGGTCCTGACCGGCTTCCAGAACGTCGAGGATGAGCTCGTCACGCTGCGCGTGCTGGAGAAGCAGTCGTCCGTCGAGAACGATGCGGTCAAGGCAGCGCGAGAAGCAGAGACCCTGACCCTGAACCAGTACAAGGCCGGCACAGTCCCCTACAGCAGCGTCATCTCCGCGCAGACGGCGCGGCTGAACGCGGAGCAGACCGCCCTCAACGTGCTCAGCAATCGCCTCACGGCGAGTGTGGCGTTGATTCAGGACCTGGGAGGCGGTTGGGATGCTTCGGAACTGACCAACAAAAAGAAGAAGTAGCCGGCGCGCCAGCAGCGTGGCGCGGCCAGCATGCGAGCTCCTGCCGGCCTTCGCGCCGCCCCGGTGACCTCCAGGCTGCGCCCGGCCTTCAGGCGCCGCGGTCCCTCGGGGGCGCCGGCCAGGCGCTTCCGGCCCGCAAACTGGGACCGGCCGGGTGCGCGGGGTTGGGGACGACCGCCAGGCGCCCGGGATGCACAACCAGGTCCATCATTTCCAGCGGCACCGCACCGACCAGGCACTCATCCCCGAGTACGCACACCTCGGTAGTGTAGTGCCGGTCCTGAAAGTGAATCTCAACCGGTACCAGCATGGGGACGGCGACCCGGCGTCCGTCTGCGACAGTCACGTGCTGCACCGAAACCTCTTCCGGATCGAAACCCAACTGACGCGCGACCTCCCACGTGACGAAGGCCCCCGTCGTGCCGGTATCCACTAGCGCGCGGATGTCGACGCTCTGCCTCGTGTAGTGGTTGACCAGTTTGAAATCTGCGTACACCAGACCCATGGGCGTTTCTTGCCGTCGGCGAAACAAATCGC